>JAEIGA010001434.1_pt1 | contig 37266 bp, 32 predicted proteins | sample 9270691 | NCBI WGS metagenome assembly JAEIGA01 (sample SAMN17057246, study PRJNA624740) | gut metagenome | biome: biome; isolation source: fecal sample | host: Bos grunniens | place: China: Xizang | collected 2019
AGACGACGTACAGAAGTACCAGAACCCTTAGGAGCTACCATAATCACGTCAATATCGGTGGGAGGAACACAACCTGTGCGGTCGTTCCAAGTGATGGCGAAACCGTGAGAGAAATACAAAGTCTTACCAGTAGTCAAGTAAGGTTTGATGGTAGGCCATACAGACATTACGGCTGCATCAGAAAGCAAGCACATGATGATGCTGGCTTTTTCGCAAGCCTCCTCGATACCGAAAAGGTCTTTACCAGGTGTCCAACCATCAGCAACTGCCTTGTCGAAAGTCTTACCGGCACGCTGACCTACGATTACATTAAAACCATTGTCACGGAGATTCAACGACTGACCAGGACCCTGTACGCCATATCCGATAACAGCGATAGTTTCATTTTTAAGAACTTCTTTTGCTTTTGCGAGGGTAAATTCTTCGCGAGTTACTACGGTCTCTTCAACACCGCCAAAATTAATTTTTGCCATAATTTAATAAGTTTTATTTGTTATTTTCTCTTGCTTGCAGGAAGGATGCAACCTCTTCGATTTCATGCATGGAATTTTCATTATCCACATAATAGAAGGCCTTGATTACATCCACTTTTTTCTCCATGTTCAAGACTATGGATTTCACTTTACTTTCTGTAGTACGGGTTTTCACCGTGAATTTGTGTACACCGGGAATGGTGGAAGCCATTACGCGCAGGGTATCAATATTGATGCTGCGACGGGTGAACATACCAGCCACTGTACTGAGCAGACCTACCTGATTTTCCGTGTAGGCCGTAATGATATAGAGTTTTTCCTTTTCCATTTTATTCAAACCATTCCTCGTTGTTCAACATAATTTCGCTGACCGATTTTCCGGGAGGCACCATGGGGAAGACCATATTTTCCTCATTGATATGTACATCCAAGATAAAAGGTTTGTCGTCGGCAAGCATTTTTTCTACAGCCGGACGCAACTGCTCGCGTTCCTCGACCAAAACATGCTCAATGCCATAAGCCTCAGCAATTTTTTCAAAATCAGGATTGATCATGCGCGTCTGTGAGTAGCGTTCTCCGAAGAACAACTCCTGCCATTGACGCACATTGCCCAACCAATTGTTATTGAGCAGAACGATTTTCACACCTACTTGCTCCTGCATGATGGTACCCAACTCCTGAAGGGTCATCTGGAAACCGCCGTCGCCCACAAAGAGACAAACCTTGCGTTCGGGGGCACCAATCTTGGCACCAATGGTCGCAGGAATACCGAATCCCATGGTACCGAGACCACCGGAGGAAATAAAGCTGCGGCTGTTCTTAAAACGAGAATAGCGAGCGCCAATCATCTGATTCTGACCCACATCCGTAAGAATAATGGCATCATTTCCGCTCACCTCGGCGACCATGGCAACCACCTCACCCGGATTGATTTTACCGCAGTTCGGACAAGTCTCAGGAATGATAACTTTTTCCTGCTCCACCTGATTGAAACGCACATCGCGCTGCAACCACTCCGTTCTATCCTGACGGGAGATCAACTCGGTCAGACGGGCGAGCACTTGTTTGGCATCTCCGTGAACACCCAAATCAATGGGCACATTTTTGCCCAACTCGCTAGGGTCGATATCCACATGAATAATGCGTGCATCGCGACAATAATTGGAAAGATTGCCCGTCACACGGTCGTCAAAACGCATACCGACAGCCAAAATAACATCGGCCTCCTGCGACATGATATTGGCCGCGATATTTCCGTGCATGCCCAACATACCCTTGTAGTGAGGGTTGTCCGAAGCAACGGCGCTCAATCCCAATAAGGTAGAACCTACGGGGATGCAACCTTTTTCCAAGAAGGCCGCCAATTCTTTTTCCGCACCGGAAAGAATCACGCCCTGTCCACAAAGCACAAAAGGACGTTTTGACTGGTCAATCATCTTCGCAGCCTGACGCAATTTGGCCTCATCCGCGTTGAATTTCGGCTGATAACTGCGGATAAACTCGCATTTCTCATATTGGAATTCTGCCAATCCGACCTGGGCATCCTTGGTCAAATCCAGCACCACAGGACCCGGACGGCCCGTAGAAGCAATATAATAAGCACGAGACACAGCCCATACAATATCCTCGGGGCGGCGAATCTGGTAGCTCCATTTGGTGATAGGATTGGTAAGACCCATCAAGTCCGTTTCCTGAAAAGCGTCCGTACCCAACAAAGAGGTATTGACCTGGCCGGCAATCACCACAACGGGCGTTGAATCCACCATGGCATCAGCCACACCCGTGATGACATTGGTCGCACCCGGACCGGAAGTCACGATAACCGTACCGGGAAAACCTTTTGCGCGGGCATAACCCTGAGCCGCATGAATGGCACCCTGTTCGTGACGCACCAGAACGTGACGCAATTTGTCACCATACTCGTACATTTTGTCGTACACCGGCATAATCTGTCCGCCGGGATAGCCAAAGAGGGTATCCACGCCCTCGGCTATCAAGGTCTCAAGCAAAATCTGAGAACCACTTATTTTATTTTTCTTCGTCATGTTACTCTTCTACAATTCTAATTCCGCCTTTATCCGCACTACTTACCATGGCAGCATAAGCTTTGAGTGCTTTGGAGACCACTCTCTGACGTGTCGGAGGCGTAAAGGCCTTTTTACCACGCTTCAGTTCCTCCTCACGACGGACATTCAATTCTTCCTCGCTCAGGCGAACGGAGATTTTACGGGAAGGAATATCAATTTCGATGATATCCCCATCACGAACCAAGGCGATATTTCCACCGGCCGCTGCCTCGGGAGAGACGTGACCGATACTCAAACCGGAGGTACCGCCGCTGAAACGACCGTCCGTCAGCAACGCACACTCTTTTCCAAGGTGCATGGATTTGATGTAAGAGGTCGGATATAACATTTCCTGCATACCCGGGCCACCTTTGGGACCTTCATAGTTGATAATCACCACGTCACCACTCTGGATTTTTCCTCCGAGAATACCCTCACAAGCCGCCTCTTGAGAATCAAAGACTTTGGCAGGACCCTCAAAATGCCAGATGCTTTCATCCACACCGGCCGTCTTGATCACGCAGCCGTCCTGGGCGATATTACCGAAAAGAACAGCCAGACCACCGTCTTTGGTGTAGGCACTTTCGAGAGAACGGATACAACCGTTTTCGCGGTCGGTATCCAACTGCTCGCAATAAGTTTCCTGACTGCCAAGTACGTTGGAGAAACGATTGGCGGGAGCGGAACGATAGAATTTCAAAGCCTCTTCGCAAACGGAAGGACTGGTGATGCCCCATTTTTCAATTTCTTCCGCCAAGGTCATACCATCCACACGTTTGAGGGAGGTATTCACCAAGCCGCTTTTGGCTAGTTCTGCCATAATGGAAACGATACCACCGGCACGACCGACATCCTGAATATGAAATTTCTGGGTATTGGGAGCCACCTTGCAAATGCAGGGAACTTTACGGGAAAGCGCATCGATATCACTCATTTTGAAATCCACGCCCCCTTCTCCGGCAATGGCCAAAAGGTGCAAAATCGTATTGGTAGAGCCACCCATGGCAATATCCAAGGTCATGGCATTCATAAAAGCCTCACGGGTCGCAATGCTTTTGGGAAGCACGCTTTCATCTCCGTCACGATAGTATTTGTAGGCATTTTCCACCACCAAGCGAGCGGCCTTGCGCATCAATTCCTTGCGAAGGACATGGGTCGCCAGCACGGTGCCGTTACCGGGAAGAGAAAGACCAATTGCCTCGGTCAGACAGTTCATGGAGTTGGCTGTAAACATACCGGAACAACTTCCACAGGTCGGACAAGCGCTGTTTTCAATCTGCTCCACCTCGTCATCGCAGACCTGGCTGTCCGCCGATTTAATCATGGCGTCAATCAAATCCAATTTGGCTTTGCCCAACACACCGGCCTCCATAGGACCGCCGGACACAAAGACGGTAGGGATATTCAAACGCATGGCTGCGATCATCATACCCGGGGTAATCTTGTCGCAATTGCTGATGCACACCAAAGCGTCTGCCTTGTGGGCATTCACCATATACTCGACGCTATCTGCGATAATATCACGAGAGGGAAGGGAATACAACATACCGTCGTGGCCCATTGCAATTCCGTCATCTACGGCAATGGTATTGAATTCGGCGGCATAACAACCCAAACGCTCCACTTCTTCTTTGACTATCTGACCAGCCTCATGCAAATGAGTATGACCGGGAACGAATTGGGTGAAAGAATTGGCAATGGCAATGACAGGTTTTCCCATCTGCTCTTTTTTCATACCATTGGCAACCCACAATGCTCTTGCACCAGCCATTCTACGACCTTCAAGAGTTATGCTACTTCTTAACTTCATAATCGAATAAATCAAAAAACCCGAATTACAAAGATAAGATTTTTTGTCAAAAAACGCAAGGTTTTCAACCTTAGTTAGCACAAATGAGCTAAAAAGAGCTGTTTTTCTTGTTCGTTAAAACCTCTTTTTGAGGCATATAAGGCAATTTGCTCCGCAGAAACATGACGAATTTCCGGATAACAGGCATCCGGCGACGGCACGACAAAGCCACAGATACTTTCCAAAGGAAGCATCGCACAAGAATCACTGAGACGGATTTCCAACGCATCAGACAGGAGCGCCAAGACATCGCGTTTGAGACTGTGATCCGGACAACAGGCGTAGCCTATTCCCGGCAAAACCCACCGACAGGATGAATCCGCGTATAAATTTTCAAGTTGATTTTGAAGCCAGCGGGAAGCAGCCTGAGCGAGCATGGCTTTTAGCGCATGAGAAAAGAGGGAAGCATCAAAACTTTCAGAAATTTTGACATCCTTCAAGCCGGAATCTTCCTTGACACTCAAGGCAAAAAGCCCCAACAAATGGGTTTTTCCGCTGGATTGAGAGGGATAAAAATCTGCCAACGAAGCCATTTTTTCCGCCTTCTCATCCCGCAGCATGGGAAAGGTAAAAAGCCCGTCTTTTTCACAGATCGAATTTCCGTCTTTATAGCTCGAAAAAAAGCGAGCAGACAGACGTACGGAAAAGGTATTCTCACGCTTTAATAAACGCAGCGCTTCACCTTGATACTCAAATACTTGCCCCTCTCCTTCCGATTCATTTTTCAGACCATAGGCCGCCTTAAAAATCCGCCAGTCAAGATGGGGTTGCAAGTCCTGAAAAGTCAGGGTTTTCAAAGGGATATCCGCCTGCTCCGCCCCCTCTAAAAAGACGCTCGGAACATACGGTTTTGAAGAGTTCGTCAGGGGCTTGTTTTTTGTTTGGGCATGCAACTCCCGAAGACGCTCATGCGCCGCATTTTCCTCTCGCAAAAACTCCTCCGGCGCCGACAGAGAACGCTTGGCCATCACGGCTGTCATGGACGCATCAGCCCCATAATGAACATGCTCATACAAGGGGGCTAATTTCACCGCCGTATGAACCGCACTGGCCGCCGCACCTCCTACAAACAAAGGACAAGTAAAACCACGCTGGGTCATCATACGGCACAACTCCTCCATTCTATACAAAGAAGGAGTAATCAGACCGCTGACTCCTATAATATCCGCATTGAGTTCTTGCGCCTTATCCAAAATATCCGAGCACGGCACCATAACACCCATATCAATCACCTCAAAACCACCACATTGCAAAACAATGGAGGTGATATTTTTTCCTATATCGTGTACGTCACCCTGAATGGTCGCCAATACCACTTTGGGCTTATTTTTACCTTGATTTTCATCTGACAATCCCATATAAGGTTCCAAAACCCGGACTGCCTGACGCATGATTTTCGCCGATTTGACCACTTGCGGCAAAAACATTTTTCCGTCAGCAAAGGCCTCTCCTACCCGCGCCATCGCTTCCATCAAAGGGCCTTCAATCACTGCAACCGCAGAAGCCGATTCATTCATCAACGCCAACACATCTTCCTCCACATGGTTCCCATCACCCCTTAACAATGCGCGTTGAAGACGCTCGGCGGGATTTTCCGTTTGCCCGGCAGCCTCCACCTTTTCTTCTTTGTCTTCGGCGGTAAAAGACGCCGCAAAATCCAGCAAACGTGCCGTTGCCTGGGCATCTGTGTCAAAGATCACATCCTCTATCGCCCGCAGAAGCGCCGCATCAATATCATCATACAACTGAAGCATTTGAGGATTGACTATCGCCATATCCAGGCCCGCCCGGATGGCATGGAAAAGGAAAGCACTGTGCATGGCTTCCCGCACGGCATTATTTCCACGGAAGGCAAACGAAAGATTGGAAATGCCGCCACTAGTCAGCGCAGCGGGAAGATGCTGTTTTATCCAACGTACCGCCTCAATAAAATCCACCGCAAAACGCGCGTGTTCGGCTATGCCTGTACCAATCGATAAAACATTGACATCAAAGATAATATCATAGGGAGCAAAGCCCGCTTTTTCCACCAAAAGACGGTAGGCACGAGCAGCAATTTCAATTTTTCGTTCGTAGGTTTCAGCCTGTCCTTTTTCATCAAAGGCCATCACCACAACGGCCGCTCCGTAGCGTTTAATCAAGCGGGCACGTCGCAAAAATTCCTCTTCCCCATCCTTGAGAGAAATGGAATTGACTATGCTTTTTCCACAGCAATTCTGCAGTCCTTCCAAAAGAGTTTCCCAATGGGAAGAATCCACCATGACCGCCGCCTTTGACACCGCCGGATCGGAAGACAGATAGCGCAAGAAATCACGCATACAGGCCTTGGAATCCAACATTGCATCATCCATATTGACATCGATGATATTGGCCCCACCCGCCACTTGGGCAGACGCGACCTGCAAGGCTTCTTCGTAGGATTTGGACGCAATCAAACGGGCAAATTTACGCGAACCTGTCACATTGGCACGCTCTCCGATGTTGGTAAAATTCTGCGATGCATCCACACGATAAGCCTCCAACCCACTGACAAACAAAACCTTATCCTCAACACAAGGCTTGCGGGGAGGAATATCACAAAGCGTATTTGCCAAGGCACGGATATGGGAAGGAGTTGTTCCGCAACATCCTCCGGCGATATTGATATGCCCCGCCAATGCCAACTCGCGCACGACTTCTGCCATAGACTCGGGCGTATCACGATAGCATCCCATTTCGTCGGGAATACCGGCATTGGGATAAAAAATCAAAGGGAGAGGAGAAAAACGGCTCAATTCCTCAACGAGAGGCTTGAGTTGTGCGGCACCCAAAGCGCAGTTCAGACCGAATGCCGCTAAATGGGGACAGTGCTTGATTGCTTGAAAAAAGGCCTCCAAAGTCTGTCCGGTAAGCATTCGTCCGCTCCTGTCACTGACCGTTGCAGAAATCACCACCGGAAGCGAACAAGAAAGTTCCTCCAAAGCAACAATGACTGCTTTGACATTCAGCGCATCAAAACAGGTTTCCAACTGTATGATATCCACCCCACCCTCTATCAAGGCCGCAATCTGCTCTTTGGCCGCTTCCTTGAACTGATTGAAATCACATTCACGCAGGGTTGGATCAGAAGCATCGTGAGCCATGGTCAGACTGATGCCTGTCGGGCCTACGCTACCTGAAACAAACAAAGGCGAATCATCCCCTTGGGCTCGTCTTTGGGACAAAACTTCATCCGCAACCTTTCGGGCAATTCGGGCGGCCGCAAGGGCCATTTGAGGCGCTTTATCCGCCATACCATGACGCTGCTGCACCAAGGTATTACAACCAAAACTATTGGTTGTCAGGATATGAGCACCAGCCTCGGCATATTGTCTCAATATATCTTCTATCCATTCGGGATGAGTCAGATTCAGCGCATCGGTATTCTGACAATCTTCATTGGGCTTCGTTCCGCAACAAGACTGCACCATGGTTCCCATGGCTCCATCCAAAATCAGGATACGCTCTGACAATTGCCAAACAAAGTCACTCATAAAGCAAGGACTTTCTTTTAGAAACAAGATCGAAGGATTCCGATGATATTATCGGATTTACCCATCGTATAGAAATGCACGGCCGGCACGTCATTTTTCAGCAAATCTGCACATTGCTCTGCACACCAGCGAGCACCGATTTCATAACAAACAGCCTTATCTGCCGCATGCTTTTTCATCTCGCGAACCAATTCAGCCGGAATATCCAAAGAGAAAGTTTCAGGAAGAATCTCCACCTGGCGGGCCGTAGATAAGGGTTTCAAGCCTGGAATGATAGGCACGGTGATACCTGCCTGACGACACTTATCTCGAAATTCGTAGAAAACGGCGTTATCGAAAAACATTTGCGTGATGATATAATCAGCTCCTTTTTCGACCTTTCGCTTGAGATTTTCAATATCCATTTCCAGATTAGGCGCCTCAAAATGCTTTTCCGGATAGGCTCCTACACCGACGCAAAAAGAAGCACCCTGCTCTTTTTCAAAGCTGCGGATATCTTCCACCAACTCACTCGCCCAACGATAGCCGCCCGGCTCCGGGGTAAATCTTTTTTCACCAACCAGACAATCACCGCGCAAAGCCATCACATTCTCAATGCCCATGAAATGCAAATCATGAAGTTGGTTTTCCATTTGCTCCCGTGTCATTCCGGCACCAATCAAATGGGGTACAACCTCGGCCTTGAAATGCGATTGGATCGCTCCGCAGACAGCCGTTTCACTGATTCTGCGACGCACTGCATGACGGGTATAACTTCCGTCCGCCTCGGGCCTGAACTCATATTCATCCCTATGACAGGTAACATTGATATAAGGAGGGCAGAACTCCATAAAAGGCTCTATCGAGGATACGAGTTCCTCTTTACTGATACCTTTTAACGGGGGTACAATCTCAATAGACGGAAAGGGTTTGGGACTTTGAGTCAGTATCTCTGAAATTTTCATTTTCAAAACAGTGAAGGAGGATTTTCATCCAGAGTTTCCAATACCCGAGACATAATCGCATCGCGGAGCAATATCGAGCGATGGCTGACCTGAAAACGGGAACAATAGGCGTCTATCGCTGCCAACTCCCTATCATTCAAATAGATAACCTGTCTATGCTTGCGACGCAAAGACTCCTTATGCCGACTCAAATAATCAGCATCGATTACTTTTGAGGATTTTTTCTTTGATTTTTTGGCTCGAGACATAATGGATTTTATTGGTCCAATCTCTCTCCCGACTTGCTGTATAGCTCGTTTTGAAGGACAGAAAATTGACTATTCTCGTTAAGTGTAATCTTGACTCCGAACTTTTTATTCCATTGTGAAAGAATGGATCCCCTGTTGAACAGACCTTTTCCCTTTTTGAGATAAGCGGCCAAAATCGGGCTCACCTTCACCACGATAGCTTTTCCGGGACGTTGAGAACAGGTCAAAGCTATTTTTCTCTCTATCGCCTCATCAATCACTAAGCTGGAAGAAATTTTCCCACTTCCCTGGCAGACAGGACAAACTTCGGTCGTATTGATTTCCGTCGCGGGACGCACCCTTTGACGGGTAATCTGCATCAAGCCAAATTTAGTCAGAGGCAAGATATTATGACGGGCTCTATCCCCTGCCATTACTTCCCTCATGTGCTTAAACAGGGCATTTTTATGCTCTGCCTTCACCATGTCGATAAAATCGACAATCACAATGCCACCCATATCTCGCAGACGCATCTGACGGGCGATTTCTTCTGCGGCATTGCAGTTGATGTCAAAGGTATTCTGCTCCTGTTCTTTGTTCTTGGCGCGGGTACCGCTGTTGACATCCACCACGTGCAGGGCTTCAGTATGTTCTATCACCAAATAAGCGCCCTGCTTAATCGGAACGATTTTTCCGAAAGAACTTTTTATCTGGCGGGTAATCTCATACTCATCAAAAAGAGGCTTGTTACCCTCATAGTATTTGACAATCTTCTCCATGCCGGGCGCGATATTCGAAATATATATGCGCAAATCTCCGGCTGTCGCCTTGTCATTGACCACTATGTTGGTAAAGCTCTCATCCAAGAGGTCACGCAGCATGGAAGTCACCTTGTTGGATTCGGTGAAAAGCAATTTGACACTCTTATCCTTGGACAACTTCACCCATGAATTCTCCCATTTCTCAATGAGGGACATCAGTTCATTATCCAATACCGAAGCACTCTTCCCCTCTGCGGCCGTACGAATGATGGCACCATAATTTTTAGGAAGAATGTTCTTCACCAGAAGCTCCAGACGCTTTTTTTCCTGCTTGGATTTGATTTTCTGGGAGACACTGACTTTATCGGCAAAAGGAAGAAGTACGATATTACGCCCGGCCAGGGAGATTTCACTCACTAGACGGGAGCCCTTGGTCGAAATCGGCTCTTTGCTAACCTGCACAATAAGAGGTTGTCCCACGGTCAGGACCTCTTCAATACGTCCTTCCTTCTCAAGTATCTTTTCGAACTTGATGTGGGAATACATCCCTTTGTTGTTGCTGTTGCGATTGGTACGTTTGACAAATTCATCAAAGGCGTAGAAATGGGAGCCCAAATCCTGATAATGCAGAAAGGCTTCTTTTTCGTCACCAATATCTACAAAAGCAGCATTCAGGGCGGGTAAAAGCTTCTTTACTCTGCCAAGGAACACATCCCCAACAGAGCAAGTGCGGCTTTCACACGCCTCCTGATTAAATTCGACAAGGCGGTGATCCTCTAATAGAGCGATCGATACCTTATCTTTTTGAATGTCGACAATTAAGTCTTTCTCACCTTCCATTAACTGCCAGTGTCAAGACAAAAAGAAGAGAAAACTACTTTCTCTTCTTATGTCTATTCTTACGCAGGCGTTTTTTACGCTTGTGCGTTGCCATTTTATGGCGTTTGTGTTTTTTTCCGTTAGGCATAACTGATAACTATATATAATGTATTATTTCTTTACAGACTCCATAAAAGTCTTTGCAGGCTTAAACGCGGGGATATCGTGTGCCTGAATTGTAATCGTTGTATTCTTCGTGATATTTCTAGCGGTCTTCTCTGCTCTATGTTTGATGATAAAACTACCAAATCCGCGAAGATAAACAGGCTCCCCTTTTGCAAGCGACCCCTTCACTACATCCATAAAAGACTCGATAACCGCGAGGGCTTCAACTTTTTCAACACCAGTCGCCTTAGCAACCTCATTTACAACATCTGCTTTAGTCATTTCTCGAAGTATTTAGAAGTATTAATTACTGAAAAAACGTGCAAAAGTAAGTCTTTTTTCTCAAACAACAAAAAACAATCTGCATTTTTTGTAAAGATATTTTTGGCACAACAATTGACAATTGTTATTAAATTTGTAATCTCTGCCAATTTGGCAGACTGGAAAAGATAAAATATGGAGAAAGATTTATTTTCAAATTTAGGTGCCGAGGTGAATATCATCCCCATGGATGCCCATGAGACAGACGACTCTATCATTTCAGAGAACATTCCTGAAATCATGCCTGTACTTGCGTTGAGAAACGCCACTTTGTTCCCTCATTGCATCTACCCCGTTGTCATCGGCCGTGAAAAATCCTTGGCTTTGATTCAAGATGCGGAGAAGCATCATTTGCTCTTTGCGTCGATAACACAGAAAGATTATGCGGTAGAGGACCCTGGAATGGAGGATTTGGCAGAATATGGCAGTCTTACGCGCGTAGTGAAGACCATTACGATGCCGGATGATACGGTGACAGCCATCCTTCAAAGCGTAGGAAGAGTTCGTTTGAACAGCATTGTCGGACACGAGCCCTATCTGACAGGACATATCGCCGTAGTGGATGACAAAATGGCAGACAATTCCGACACGAAGATTCAAGCCATTGCGGACAGCATCAAAGAAAAAGCGATGCATATCATGCGTCAAAATTCTATGAGCGGCAAAGAGAATATCTCCGCGCTCAAAAGCATTGAGGACTTCAACTTCCTGGTGAACTTCCTGTCGACGACCATCGATTTGGATAACAACGCGGCTAAAATCGAACTTATCTCGATAGGCGATATGAAGAAAAGAGGCATGAAACTGTTGTCATTGCTTCAAATTCAGGCCAACTACAGCGACATCAAACAGGAAATCAATGCCAAGGTCAAAGAGGAAATCGACCAGCAGCAGAGAGAGTACTTCCTCAACAACCAGCTCAGAACCATTCGTGAAGAGTTGGGCATTGACGAAGAAGAAGACTTCGACCGTTTCCGCAAGCGTGCGATGGAAAAAATCTGGCCACCCCAGATTCAGGAGGTTTTCGAAAAGGAAATGGCCAAATTGGAACGCTACAACCCCTCTTCTCCGGACTATAGCACCCAGTATAATTATGTAAACTTCATGCTGGACCTTCCTTGGGGCCATATCAGCGAGGACAATCTTGACTTGAAAAACGCCCAAAAAGTCTTGGATGAAGATCATTATGGTCTGGATAAAATCAAGGAAAGAATCATTGAATACCTGGCCGTTCTGAAACTCAAGGGCAATATGAAATCCCCCATTCTTTGTCTCTACGGCCCTCCGGGTGTGGGTAAGACCAGTTTAGGAAAGAGCATTGCCCGCTCATTGGGACGCAAATATATCCGCATTGCCCTGGGAGGTATTCATGACGAAAGCGAAATCCGCGGACACCGGAAAACCTATATCGGAGCCTTGCCCGGACGTATTTTGAACGGAATTTGCCGCGCCGGCACCTCCAACCCCGTCATTGTTCTGGATGAGATTGATAAAATCGGCAGCGATATCAAAGGCGACCCTTCTTCAGCTCTGCTGGAAGCCTTGGACCCCGAGCAGAACACGGCTTTCCACGATAATTATCTGGATCTTGACTACGACCTTTCCAATGTTCTTTTCATCACCACGGCCAACAACATTTCCTCCATCCAGCCGGCCCTGCGCGACCGAATGGAAATGATTAATGTGAGCGGTTACTTGGCGGAAGAAAAGATGGAAATTGCACGAGGATACCTCATTCCCAAGCAGACCGAAGAGCACGGCTTGAAGAAGAACGAGTTGAAAATCGACAAGACCGCATTGGCCACCATCATTGATGAATACACCCACGAATCGGGCGTACGCGGCCTCGAAAAGCAAATCGCAAAAATCGCACGTGTGACTGCCAAGAAAATCGCATTGGAAGAAGAACGTCCCGCAAGCATCAAAAAACAAATGCTGAAAGACTACCTGGGACTTCCTGTCAGTTCGCACGACAAAATCAAAGGCAATGAGGGCGTCGGTATCGTGACCGGATTGGCCTGGACCTCAATGGGTGGAGAAATTCTCTTTGTAGAAAGCAGCATCAGCAAGGGTAAAGGCGAATTGAGTATGACGGGCAACATGGGAGATGTGATGAAAGAATCCACCACCATTGCCTATAAATATATCAAAGCCCACCCTGATATGGCGAAATTGAGCTCCGAAGAATTTGCCCAAAAGGATATTCATATCCATATTCCTGAGGGAGCCACCCCCAAAGACGGCCCGTCGGCAGGTATTACATTGGTGAGTTCCATGGTTTCCGCTTTGCGTGGAGAAGCCATCAAGAGCGGCATTGCCATGACCGGTGAAATGACTTTGCGTGGAAAAGTATTGCCTGTGGGAGGTATCAAAGAGAAGATTCTGGCGGCCAAACGTGCAGGAGTCCACACCATTGTCATCTGTGAAGATAACCGCAAAGATATCGAGGATATACAGCCTATCTATATTAAAGGATTGAACTTCATTTATGTCAAAACCATTGATGATGTCATCCAAGCCATATTTTAGAAGAGCCGATGGAGGTAAAAATTGAAGACTCTTGGAAAGAAGTACTGAAAGAGGAATTTGACAAGCCCTACTTTCAGGAAATCGTCCGCTTCCTGCATCAGGAAAAAGAAGCAGGAAAGACCATCTATCCCAGGGGCAGCCATATTTTCAAAGCTTTTGAAATGACCCCCTTTCCCAAAGTAAGGGTGGTCATTTTGGGGCAAGACCCCTACCACGGGCCCTCACAGGCTATGGGGCTTTCGTTTTCCGTGCCTGACCACATCGCAGCTCCGCCTTCCCTGAAAAACATCTTCAAGGAAATAGAAAATGATTTGGGTGTGAAGATGCAAGGAGGACATTCGTTGGAAAAATGGGCATCGCAGGGTGTCCTGATGCTGAACGCGATTTTAAGTGTGGAGGCCGGCAAGGCGGCTTCGCACAGTCATATCGGCTGGCAACATTTTACAGACGCCGTCATTTCGCATCTTTCCTCGCAAAGAGAAGGCATTATCTTTTTGTTGTGGGGAAATTTTGCCCGCAGCAAAAAAGATTTGATTGACGCGAGCCGCCACCACATTTTGGAGGCCGCACACCCCTCTCCTCTAGCCAGAGGTGCCTTTTTCGGATGCAAACATTTTTCACAGACCAACCACCTGCTCCGTGAAAGGGGCGAAAAAGAAATCGATTGGATCGTATGAAAAAGACAGCCTTGTTTCCCGGATCCTTTGACCCTTTTACCGCCGGACATTTAGATATTTTGAAAAGGGCGCTGACTCTTTTTGATCGGGTAATTGTCGGCATAGGCATCAACCCTGACAAAGAAGCCTTTTTGGACAATCAGAAGAAAATACAGCTCATCCAACAAGCGACTGTCTCTTGGGGAGATAGGGTACAAGTATTGGAATATGAGGGACTTACCGTAGAACTCTGCCGCCGTTACGGCATACGACACATGGTGCGTGGGGTGCGCAATGCCCAGGATTTTGAGATGGAAAAAAAGTTGGCGGAGACCAATCGGGAATTGGCTCCGGAGATTGAAACGCTCCTAATGCTGACAAATCCGCAATACGCCCACATATCCTCCACAGCGGCCCGAGAACTGATTAAAAACAACGGCGACGCAAGCGCTTATCTACCCGAAGGAGTCCGGCTATGAAAAAAATCTGCTACCTCCTTTGCTGCTTTGTGAGTTTGCTCTTTGGCACACTCCGACTGTCTGCTGCGCAACTTGATTCACTCAAGTTCATCTTGGAAGAATATACCCAAACGCTTGAAAGCAGTCCCGCGTCCATCAAAATCCAGGAATGTGATTTTCTGATTTCTTCCTGTCAGGATTCGGCTATTCGCAGCTACACGGCACAGACGCTTTTTGATTATTATAGTCACTCCAAAGTGATGAATGACGAAGCGGTCTGTGTGCATCTTTTTGACCGCTGGTTTGCCTCAGGACTTGCCCGCTTCAGACAAGAGGACGCCTTTACCTCCGCCAAGCTTTATGCGGATATTCACCGGAACACCCTACTGGGCATGAAAGCCCCAACTTTGACATTGACAACTCCGGAGGGCGAACATTACAACGTCACGGATTCATCGGCAATCTCGGGCGCATTGCCCCTGCTCTATTTTTATGATAGCGACTGCGCTGTCTGCAAGCTTTATAGCAAACAAGTGGAAATTGTCTTGAAGCACTGTTCTCTTCCCATAAATGTCTATGCCATTTACTGTGGTACAGACTTGGAAAAATGGGAAAACTACCGCAGGGAAAGACTGAACTGGGCGGAGAGAAAGCCGGGAAAAGGCCGTCTGATACACTTGTGGGACCCCGAAGGAGAAAGCCGCTTTGCCATACAATATGGAGTGGTTTCTACACCACGACTTTTCCTCTGTGATGAAGATGGAATCATCATCGGAAGACAATTGGATCCGTCTGCCTTGGAGAACTTACTGCAACAGATTCAGACCGACAGGGAATACCCTTATGGAGACGAGCAGAGTTTCCGATTATTTGATGAATTGCTGCCTCCTGGTCAAAGAAGTATCAGCGAACTTGAGCAAACGCTCCAATACTTCAAATGGGTTGCAGCGGAACGCAACACCCCCTCTCTCTATCGTCATCTATCCGGTGACTTGATGTATTATCTCAGCCGCCAGAATGATGAGGAAAGCATATCGGCCTGTGATTCGTTGATTCACAATCACATCCTCTCGGGCGAAATCGAATGGAAGGGAGAATATGATAGTCTGGCCGTCGTACACCTTGCTCATCTTTTGCTGGATTTACACGCCAAATCCGCACCGGGAACGACCATTCCCGCCGTGTCACTCCATGTGGAAGAATGTAAGGCAAAGGGGACAGGATGGGAAGGGAAATGTCGTCTTGATAAGTTGAAAAAACGCTGTTGTAACGCGGGCAAAGAACTATTGCTGCTATTCTATGACCCTTCCTGTCAAGATTGTAAAGAACTATTGGAAAAAGCCCGACAGGCGCATAATCGTCAGCAGAAAATCTTCTTGGTCAATGTTGAAAAAAATCAGAAGTTGTTGGACGAGTGGGAATGGGAAGAGTGTATGGAGCATTTTGACCTTTCCTCACAACCTTACTTAATCTTGTACGATAAAAAAGGCAAGGTCATACGCCGTTATTTCTTTTTATAATTCTTAAATTCGCCGTCAAATACGCCCACTATGGAAAATTGGAAGAATACCGCAAAATTGATTCGCTCGCTAAAAGACAAAAAAGTCCGTGATGAAACGGGGCTTTTTGTTGTAGAGGGCGAAAAAATGGTTTTGGAAGCTTTAGAGTCTGATTTTCAAGTAGAAAGTGTATTTATCAGCAAAGATGATTGCCTCGCCCGCATCCGTCAGGCAAGCGAAAAAGGCAACCCCGATTGCGCCGTTGAAATGATTAGCACAGCCATGATGGAGAAAATCAGTTTGCTGTCCTCTCCCTCATATTGTCTGGCGCTGGTTCGTAAAAAAACAGGAAACTTTGACTGGAAAGGCTTGTGCAAAAAGGGTGTGCTGGCTTTGGCATTAGATGGAGTTCGCGACCCGGGAAATATCGGAACGATACTGCGCTTGTCCGACTGGTTCGGAGTGGATATACTCTTCGCCTCTGACGAAATGAGCCGTTATCCCACCAGCGATATTTACAATCCGAAAGTGGTACAGGCTACCATGGGAGCGATTTTTCGCAAAAAACTCATCTACGCCAATCTGCCGGAGGTGGCTGCCTTTTTTCAAGAAAATGGCATGAAAGTGTATGGCACTTTTTTGGACGGAAGCAATATCTACCAAACGGTTTTGGAAGATAAAGGCCTGATTGTGATGGGGAATGAATCAATGGGTATCAGCCCCGAAATAGAAGAATGTGGTCCCGAACGCTTGCTGATTCCGCCCTACCCTTTGGATGCCATCAGTAGCGAATCCCTCAACGTCGCTACCGCGACCGCCATTACCCTCTCGGAATTCAGACGCCGTCAGGGATAAACAGATTCTGCGGATTCAACCCTGAAAGATATTTTTGACGACAGCTGCGGAAGAAACGAGAGACGCGGCGAGAGAAATTATGTCCTTTGTAAGTACTTGTATTGGTAATAAAAATCCAGCAATCACCATCGGGGAAATACTGAATAAGGGCCGCCGTACCTGAAAAACTGCCGCTGCGCGTCCATCCTTTTTCCGGGTGGGTATCATTCCACCCCAAAGAATAGGTATCCTTATCAAAATACTGCACCATCCGCGCCACACTTTCCGGACTGATAATATCCGGAACGGCCGGATTGCCATCGATAGAAGCAACAAAACGCATCAGCTCGGGCGCCGAACAACACCAGGCACCGGCACCGCTCAAAGCCGTCACATTATTACCCCCATAACAACGCTCCACCATTCTTCCACTCAAATCATAACAAGACACCTCATCACTATTGCCGTGCATAAAATAACGGACTTCCGAAGGCTTTTTCTCTTCGTAAAAATTTCCTGCAATATGAAAATCATAACAACCAGCCGGCTCCAACACATAATGTCGGACAAAGTCAGCATAGGGAAGACCACTGACACGTTCAATCAAGAGCGACAACAGAAGATATCCGAAATTGGAATAGCTGTGGTGGGTACCGGGACGGGCGCTCAAACGGCGATTCAGTACAATTTGACACATTTCCCAATCGCTCGGAGGCTGCTGCAAACGGTTCATAGCTGCAAAATCAATCGCACGAAACATAGGGTCACCCAAACGGGTGGAAAAACCCGCCTGATGACGCAGCAAATGCTCCACAGTAATCTCGTAGTGACGTTTATCGCGAATTACCGCCATCAAAGAAGAATCCTTGATAATCCCTTGCTCACCCAAGACTTTATCCGACAACGACAGGCGACCTTGCTCGCAAAGCACCATAATTGCAGCCGCCGTTACCAATTTAGAGACAGAAGCCACGCGTAAGGTCATATAGGGTTGCATTTCTGTATCCACATCCGCTTCTCCATAGCCCTTGGCATACAAAAGAGAATCCCCTCTCATTACCGCCAGTTGGGCTCCGTGCAACTCCCAACGTTTCATAAATTTAGTCACCTCCTTATCCAACTGCGAATGATAAGATTGGGCGTTGTTTATAAAACTATTGAGACGAACGGGCTCATTTTCTTCGTTGGAAACAGGCTCCGAATCCTTTGAAAGAAGACCCAACAACAAGGCAATAAATAAAGCAGCCAAAAGTCCCAGACCCCACAAGGTCCGTTTTTGTAAACTGCTTATTTTCTGCCATTTACTCATGGGCAGCCATCATTTTTTCCGCCAATGAAACGATGAGTTCTGCCGTCTGCTCATAGCCGAGCAAAGAAGAATCTATACAGCAATCATAGTCGCTGGCGCGTCCCCACTCACCGAAGGTAAAAAAGTTGTAATACTGCGCCCGCGCTTTATCCTCTTTCTCTATCAAAGCCAGCGCTTTTTCCTCGCTCAAATTATGTTTCTTCATAATTCGCTCCACCCTTTTTTCCATAGGAGCCGTGATAAAGATATTGAGCACCATTTCACGATCCCGTAGAATATAGTTGGCACAGCGTCCGACAATTACCGCCGATTCACGGGAGGCGATATTACGTATGGTATCACATTGAATGGTAAAGACTTGTTCACGTCCTATACCGCCGCCAAAGACGGAAGAAAAAGAAAACAAGGCTCTTTTTTCATCGGCCTGCATAAAAACAGACTCATCAATACCGCTTTCTACCGCCGCCTGACGAAGCAGGGCATCGTCATACAAAGGAATCTGCAAGCGTTCTGCAACACGGGTAGCAATATCCTTCCCGCCGCTGCCAAATTGTCTTCCTATACTGATGATTAATTTTTCCATACCTTATATGTTACTGCCCAAGAGAGCGGGGTCATCGCCATCTTTCATGGTGTTGATTTTTTTAAGCAGGGAGGCGCGCATGAGCATCGCTGTCAGAAAGGACAGACAATCCGATACGGGCAGACTCAACCACACGCCCATTCCGCCGAAGAATTGAGGAAGAATATACAGCAGCGGAATCAAATACAAAATCTGTCGAATCAAGGACAGGAAAATGGATTTTTTCACCATTCCCAGACATTGGAAAAAATTAGCTGTAATCATGTGGAAACCCACAATGAAAATCATACAATTCATAATCACCAAATCGTGGGAAGCCATCGCAATTAAGTCCGCATCCGAAGTAAAAAGACTGACCAAAAATTTAGGGCAACCCACGCTTAAAAGGCAGGCGATACTCACCACCACGGTTGCCAAGAAGACCGTCTTGTTGTAAACCGATTTTACCCGACTATATAATTTTGCCCCATAATTATAACCGGCAATGGGTTGCATACCTTGATTGAGGCCGACACAAATCATCACAAAAAAGAAGGTGATACGGTTGTTGATACCGTAAGAACCGATTCCTAAATCACCGTAATAATGTCCGAGTTGTTGGTTGATTACCATGGTAACCACACAGGCCGCACTGTGCATCAAGAAAGGGCCGAAGCCGATAGAAAGGCTGGATTTTGCCACGCGCCAATCCAATCGCAAGGAAGAGAGAGTAAAATGCAAGATGCGTCTGGGGTCTGAAAATTCCCACATAACAATCACAAATGCCACTGCCTGCGAAATCACGGTTGCCCAGGCCGCCCCTTTGATGCCCCAATCCAAGACAAAAATAAAGATGGGGTCTAAAACAGAATTAATCACAACGGTCAGCAGGGTCAGATACATGGCAGAACGGGGATGTCCGCTCGAACGCATCATTCCATTCAGACCAAAATAGAGATGAGTGATGATATTGCCGTAGAGGATGATGGTCATATATTCTGCGGCATAGGGAAGGGTGGCATCACTCGCACCGAAAAAACGGAGAATAGGATCCAGCCAATACAGACAGACCAACATAAAAGCCAAGCCCATAATGGCATTCAAGGTAAAAGTGTTGCCTAGCACCTTGTTGGCTGCCTTGTAATTCTTCTGCCCCAAAAAGATGGAAAGCATGGTCGCACCACCGATACCGACCAGCGTACCGAAAGCGGTGGAAAGATTCATCAAGGGGAAAGTGACCGCCAGACCGGAAATCGCCAGAGGGCCTACGCCTTGTCCGATAAAAATACTATCAACTATATTATATACAGAAGAAGCGGTCATCGCAATGATGGCCGGCAAAGCATACTTCTTCAATAAGGCTGAAATGCTCTCTGTCCCCAATTCCAAAGGTACGGATGCAGAAGGAGTCGCGCTCATCAGGGCTCGGGTACCAGTTGGAGTTCAAACATTAGAGGACAATACGAGGGAATTCTCTCGGTCGCCGTATAGGAATATCCCATTCCTGAATAGAAAAGAGCTACACCATGCTCACCCGGCATCATGTGTTTAAGGGCATAGGTAAAACCATTGATGAGAGAAGACTCCGTGCCATCGGAGGTGGATATGGATTTAATGTCAAAGAAATTCGTAGCCATTCTTATCTTCATAGGACCATAAGTCGCTGAAGATGAATACAAATGATGCACTATGGCAGTGTCTTGGATATTGGTATCAAATACGCGTCCATCCAAGAGACGACCGATATAATTTACATAGACGGTCGTATCGATGGGGAGTTTCTTTTCCTTATCCGCCTTTTTAAGTTGCTGATAGTAGTATCCGCCGCCGGTCGTATCCTTGGAGGCATCGCTACAACGCACGAAACGAGCCTTGTCAAGTGGAACATTGGCATCGCTCTTGCGATATTTATAGACAGGATTGGAAGTCGTATAAGCCTGCAAGGAATCCAGTTCCCAACGGCTGATATTGTTCGTCGCCTCGACAATTTCAATTTCATAAACAGACGACTTGCCGCCAATGGTAGAAGAGTTAAAATAGGCATCCCCATTATCGTGGTCTTCATAAATCATCAACCAGGAAGGGATGATGGCGGTACGCTTGCCTCCTACATTCATGGTAGAAAGCACACTGCGTATGCCTGCAGGAACGACTGTTACATCAGCTTTGTTCCAAATGGTAGGACCATAATAATAGGTAGTGTCATAATCGCCGAGTTGACGATGCTTGTCCGGATTGCTGGACACCAAGATATTACCCTCCAAGTCATAGGCGGTATATTTCACACGCACAAACGCGCTGTCTTTCACAGACGCACCGCTGCCCGTCACCTCTTGGGCAGGATCCAAATAAAATCCTAAGCCCTGCAAACCTTGTCCATAAGCTTCACCATAGTGCAACTGCACCCAAGAATCAAAATAAACTTTTTCCTTTTGATTGGTAGAAAGAGTCTGCGGCTTTGCACAAGCAAAAACACAGAGCGCGAAAGTCAAGTATAGAATTTTCTTCATCATATCCATTATTAGGAGTCGGGGCTAATTATTCGTAACAGCCTCCACCCAAATTTCATATATCAATGCAGAGTTGGCCGGAACGATACCATGCGCCAACCCGCCAAAACCATATTTTCCCGAAAAGAGGACATACGCGCGTTCACCGGCTTGTACGCCTTCTAAACCTTTGGACAACCCTTTTACAAAGCCCGCCTCATCCAATTTGACGGTCAAAACCTGAAAGCGTTCCGCATCCTCCACGGACCAACCGGCTTTTTTGGCTGTTTCCGCATGATTGGTTGCGAACAGATTGGAAATGCTGACAGATCCATTAAAGGTATATCCAGCATAATAAAAGGAAAGATTGCCATTGGGAGACAATGCATCCCCTTCCCCTTTTTTCATAATGACGCGATAGACACCCTCATTATTGACAAAAGTCACATTGGTATCCGCAGCGGTCTTGCTATTGATAAAATTGCTGATACGGGTTTCCTGATTCACAAAAATAGTCTCCCGATTGGCCTTGGTGCAGGAAAAGGTCAAACACAACAATATCAATAGGTAGAACAAACGTCTCATGAGGCAAAGAATTGGGCTATCGCTGATTTGACATATTCTTCCACCTGTGAGGCATCCGCAAAGAGCGTCCTATCCAAATTGCCACCGGAGGCATTTTCATGACCACCCCCATTGAAACACATTCGTGCCCACATATTGGCCGACGTTCCTTTTTTAGAACGGATGGAAACTCGGTAACGGTCCGGATATTCACGGATCAAAATGCTCATACACACCTTATCAAGACTCAAAGGAATATTGACAAAACCCTCTGTCTCCCCCTCTTGTAAATCAAACTTTTCCATTTCCGCCCTGGAAAGAACGACATAAGCCACCCCCTCAGGACTGATTTTCAGTTTCTCATTGAGAATGTACCCTTGGGCGCGCAAACGATTTTCGCGATAACGGAAATAGATTTTCTGAATGATATCGTCTCTATCCACCCCGGCCTCCAACAAAGCCGAAGCCATACGAAGCGTAGAGGGATAGACAGAGTTGGCGAAATTATTGGTGTCGGTCGTCATACCGGTCATCAAGGCATAAGCCGTGCGGGCGGGCAGCAACTCGGCTTGATTTGAGATTTGAGGCAAAGCCATCAGAGCCTGATAGACACATTCGCAAGCCGAAGATATCTGCGTTTGGGACAAGACTATATCAAAATTCTCGCGTTCCGGATCCAAATGATGGTCAATCAACAGTTTGGGACAAGTCGCCTTCCGAATGAATTCACCACATTTTGTACGATGTAAACCATTGAAATCCAGACAAACCAAAGCACCGGCCGATAAAATTGTCTGTTCTGCCTCAAGAGCTTTGTCGGTCAATGAAAAATACGAAAAAGGCTCATCCCCATAAAACAAAAAGGACAAGGATTCCGGTGGAGCATCCGGCAAGACCAAGGTACAGGTTTTACCCATCTGATGCAGAAAGTAGCAAAAAGCCGTACTGCTTCCCAAAGCATCCCCATCTGGATTGTTATGCGTCGTTACAACAAAATGGTCATTTTGCTGCAAGAAAAGCTCCAACTTTGAGATATTTTTCTGACAAAAATCGCTCATAACATCCTTTTTTCGCTTGCAAATTTACAAAAAGATATTGCATTTACCTTATCAATTTTTAATAAAGTGTTTTAATTTTCCAAACAGTTTCTTATCTTTGCGTGATTTTGGAAATATAATACTACACACAATAATGAAACCTCAAGTTTACAAAGCCCTGACTTATGCAGTTCTTCCTATCTGCATCGTCGTATTAGCATTCTTCTGCATCAACAGTATTTTGCGCCCTTTGAAGTTCAACGAAGAAAAAGCAGCCCGCGAGCAAGTTGCCATCCAGATTCTCAAAGACATCCGTACCCTTCAGGTTGGATTCAAGAGTTCTTATGGCCACTATTCTCCTACCGCTGACTCTTTGATTATGTTCTACAAGGAAGGTAACGTTGAAGTGGTTAAACAGATTGGTTCCAAAGATGACTCATTGGCACTTCTCAACACCACCAAACTTAAAAAGAAACATCAGAGAGGAAGAAAGACTATCAGCGACGAGGAACTTTTCCAGAAATACTACAACGAGGATGGTACTCCCAAGGATCCCAAATTCACTTTGGTATTGACTACGACTACCAAAATTCCTGTAAAAGACACTCTTTGCAAACGTCCTGATTTCAAAATCGAAAGCATCAAATACATTCCTTTCAGCAGCAAAAACGACACGATTATCTATGCTGCCGACATCAAGACTGTATCCGGTGTAAAGGTGCCTCTTTTTGAAGCCTGCATCCCTTACGCAGAAAAAATCACCATCAACGAGAAAGAAGGCACCTACTATTATAGAGAGCACCTTCTCAAAGGTATGAACCACCAGTTGATTGTAAACCACTGCGAAGAGCGTCTCGATACCGAACGTTATCCTGGTTTGAAAGTAGGTAGCATTTCAGCACCGAACAACAATGCAGGAAACTGGGAATAATCCTACAAAAATATCCGTTCAGATTGGTCTGAACGGGTTTTCTTATACAACAGACAACTGCGCCCGGTCATCATGGCTGAGCGCAGAGTTTGTTTTCAATACAGACGTATTCCAAAAAAGATACGACAAAATCGAACTATCCTGTTTCACTCCCAAATTCTGTCTGGTGCCATCGGCCTATTTCTCGGAAGAAAAAGCAAGAGAATTGCTCGCAGAAAGTGTCAGTCTGGAAGAAGGAGACGAGGTGGGATGGAGAGAGTTGGAGTCCGCCGGAGCCGTAGAAATTTACAGCCTGCCCAAAAGCCGTTTGACCCATATTATCAGCGGACTCATGGATAAAGAGGGGTGCGAAATGGAGATTCTCCCCGAATTGCACTATCTTCTACGAGACGCCTACCAGGTGGAGCAATACAATAAAATCGCCGCCTCCTACACAGACGGAAGACTTTATTTAGTGATTTACCAAGGAAAAAATTTAGTTCTTTGTTCCAGCTACCAGGCTCCTGATTTCACTACGGCCCAATACTATATCTTCCTGGCTATCCGTAAGTTACAAATGAACATAGAGGCCTCTGCCATCTATTTCAGGACACCGCTACAAGCAGAAGAAGAGCTCTCCCTCTACAATTATTTCAAAGCAGTCAAATCACTCTGATGAGAATTATTGGTGGCAAATTAAAGGGACGTAGCATCACGCCTCCGGAGAATTATAAGGCAAGACCGACGACGGATTTTGCCAAAGAAGGACTCTTCAATATTTTAGACAACGAGTACGAGTTTGAGGATTTACAGGTACTCGATTTATTTGGTGGCACAGGTTCCATTTCCTTTGAGTTTGCATCCCGAGGAGCCGCGGCTGTGCATTGCATCGAAATGAATGCCGACAACGCTCGTTTTATCAAGAACCAAGCACGCAGTTTAGGACTCAGTGAGATCGTAACGGTAGTGCATCACAACGTATTTGACTTCCTGCCCCTCTGCAAAAAGCGTTTCGACCTCATTTTTGCCGACCCGCCTTACGCCTTGGAAGGGCTGGCGGAGATTCCCGACAAAATAATGAATGCGGGATTGCTCCATCCGGATTGTTATTTCATCCTGGAACATCCCGCAGACTATTCATTTACAGAACATCCCCGTTTTTTCAAGGAAAGAAAATACGGGAATGTGCACTTTAGTTTTTTCCGTTAGGAATCTTTTAACGAGGTTGTTCTACCTCTTATTCCATTTCGCTTAATACGATTTTCATCGTATCCTGAGCAATCACCAATTCTTCGTTGGTACAAATCACGGCCACTTTCACCTTGGAGTCAGGCAAGGTAATCATCACATCCTTACCACGGCAATCGTTGGCTTCGTGGTCAAATTTCACACCCAAGTAAGCCAGATTATCGCAGACACGACGACGCATACGAGGATTGTTTTCGCCGATACCTCCGGTAAACACAATCATGTCCACGCCATTCATTTCTGCCGTATAGGCACCAATATAATGAATAATGCCATGAACGAGTTTCTTCAAGGCCAACTTCGCGCGGTATTCGCCACGACCGGCCGCCTCACTCAAATCACGGGCATCGGATGAGATTCCGGAAACACCCCAGAAACCACTCTCCTTGTTGAGCATCGTCTCCACCTGATCGGCAGAAAGTCCTTCTTTCTTCTGGATATAGGTCACTACAGAAGGGTCCACAGAGCCGGAGCGTGTACCCATAATCAGGCCGTCAAGCGGGGTCTGTCCCATAGACGTATCCACACATTTTCCATTGGCTATCGCAGCGATGGAGCTACCGTTGCCCAAATGGCAGGTAATGATGCGGCTGTTGTTATAATCCAAACCCGCAAACTGGGCACCCTTGGCAGACACATAACGGTGGCTGGTACCATGGAAACCATATTTGCGAATCTCATACTGCTCATAATAACGATAAGGAATGCCGTACAGGTAAGCATAATCGGGCATCGTCTGGTGGAAAGCGGTATCAAAGACCGCCACCTGGGGAATACCGGGCATCACCTCTTTTACAGCAAAAATGCCTTTCAAATTGGCAGGGTTGTGAAGAGGGCTCAAATCAGAACATTTCTCGATCTGGGCAATCACTTCATCCGTCACCATTTTGCTGGCCGACATCGTCGCACCGCCATGCACCACTCTATGTCCCACCGCCTCAATATCGTTCAACGAAGACAGTACTCCGTATTCCTTATCAGTCAAAGCCTCCAAAACAGCACGAATCGCTATGGCATGATCTCCAATTCCCTTTTCCTGCTCCAAGGTCTCTTTTCCTATCGCTTGGTGTTTCAAATGGGACACTTCCATACCGATTCGCTCCACCAGACCCTTGGCTAACATATCGTACACCTCATCATTTTTCATGTCCAGCAGTTGGTATTTCAGAGAAGAACTGCCGCAATTAAGCACGAGAATAATCATAATTCATTATTATAGGTTGTGAAAAAAGAAAAAACTTTTCATTGGGAAAAATTTTTCCGGAATTGTCACAAAGATACGAAATAAATCTTGATCTTCATCAAAGAAATGAGAGAAGGAAGCAGCATATTTCGTTCATTGTGCTTCACCGGAGGCATTGGAGGAGGACTTTTACTTTCAAACGTAGAAAGGTTCCCCGTTGGTCTTCTTATGGCGAGCCTCCTTGCCTATAGTATTTTTTTGTGGAAAAAAGGGACAAAAACGGAAAAATCTTTTCTACTCTGTTTTTTTGTAAGCGGTCTTGTCTGCGCCTTAATGAATGGGGAGCCCGAGCCTGTTTTATCGATGGATTTCCCCCTCACCCATCGAGTAAGAAATTTCATCCGTGCCATTCCGTTTCAAGACAAGCTCCACGCGGAACTGCTCTGCGCCCTGCTGACTGGAGACCGAAGCGGCATTCCGTCCTCGGTTCGACAAATCTTCAGAGACAGCGGCGGATCACATCTGCTTGCACTTTCCGGGATGCACATGGGGATTATATACCTATGTTTCAGCCGCGTCATGGAAATTTTTGGCAACCATCCAACTTGGAAAAAAGTAAGAAGTCTGTTCATTGTTTCCCTCTGTGCTTTCTACACCTTGGCCGTAGGAGCCGGACACTCCATTGTCAGAGCTTTTCTCTTCATTTTGCTGCGGGAAACATCCTGCTGTTTGGAAAGAAAAACAGACAGTCGTGATATTTTATGCAACGGACTGATACTCCAACTGGCCCTGACTCCTCATGCCTTGTTTGACGTTGGTTTTCAACTCTCTTATCTGGCCATGTCCGGCATTACCTTTCTCTTTCCCATTCTCAACAAATGGTATCACGGAAAAATCTGGGAATCCTGCGCGTTATCCATTTCCTGTCAAGTATTTACCGGCCCCCTCGCCTATTTGAAATTTGGCACTCTTCCCTTGTATTTTATGCTGACCAACCTCATCGCCATTCCGCTGACCAGCCTGGTCATGGGAACTTCATTGTTATTACTTGTCAGCCGTACTTTCACTTGGGACATTCCTTTGCTTGTCCGAATCTGCGAAGGAACGTGCCGACTGTTATTATTCTCGTTAGAATTGATTTCAACGCTCTGACAGAAAGCCCTCGGAACACCATTGCTGCATAGCATCCTGCTCACCGTAAATCAGACAAGCCTCGATACCGGGATGAGAGGTGACAAACGCTTTCGCCTTTTCAAAGCCTACCACCATACAATAAGTAGCAAGTGCATCGGCAAGCGTGGCAGGATAATTCTCAAAATCGCCCCCGGGAAGCACCAGAGAACAAGAGGGATTGACAACGAGGGTCGCTGACAACAAAGAATGGCAGACCGGATAGCCGGTTGTAGGGTCAATGGTATGAGAATATTTCACGCCGTCCTTCACATAGAATTTTCGGTAATTTCCAGACGTAACCACGCCACAAGGGCCCTCCCCGACCGAGAAGACGCGAATCAAAGAAGCCCCCGACTGCTGATTTCCGTCATAGGGAGTATCGATACCGAAAGTCCAGGCGCGCCCGGAGGGATTCACTCCACTGCTATACATTTCACCTCCCACATTGACCATCATATTGCAGACACCGATGGAACGAAGATAAGCTGCCAGCACATCGCAACTATAGCCTTGCGCCAAGGCATTGAAATTAAATTCCTGCGGAGTACCATCTGCCGCAGTCAGGGAAAAGGAAGCCCTGCGTGCCATCAAAGGGCGTAATTGCTCGTCTGACGGCAAGGAATCACAACTAAAGCCAAACCCCCAAGCATCAAAAAGACGGGAGGCTGAAGCATCCACTTTCCCCTCGCAAAGCCGGAATGATTTCTCTGAAAGGGATAACATCTGCAAAAACAGACTGTCATAGGGCGGATTTTCTCCCCGTCTGTGACGCGACAGGATAGAATTTTTATTATAACCTGATAAGGACATATCAATCGCTGACAGCAAAGAGTCTAATTGCTGCTGGACATCCTCCTGCGAAACAGGGAGTCCGGATAAATCACATTTAACCTGCCATACGCCCCCCTGGGCAAATCCCGTAAACTGATGATAGGCAGAACGGCGACAGGAAGACAGCCCCGACAAAACGGTAAGCAAAACGACCAGGAAAAGAATAAAACGTTTCATATATGCAAAGATATATTAGATTTTTAACGTGAAAATGAGTATTTTTGCAAAAATATGCTTTATTGAGAATAAAACGATGAAAATTCAAAAAATCATAGCCGCTTTTACTCTGGCGCTCCTTGCTGTCAACGCCTGTAAAAAAGACGAAACCGTTGACACCAAAGGGTATTTGACCGGAACGCTTGAGTTTGCCTATCCCAAATATGTCGCCAAGGGAGACAGCGTTTATTTCAAACCGAGCAAAGTCCCTGCACATCCTGAGAACGGAATGATTTCCTATTCCTGGAAAGTCACTCCGGGCATGGAAAAAGACACGACCAGCCTTTCGGCTGATTTGGGTTTTGGTTATCGTTTCCGCCACGATACGACCGGCACCTTCACAATTGCGTGCACGGCTTCTCCCGCCGGAGATTACTACTCCACGACCACCAGCAACTACGTAACCATCGTTGAGAAAGGTTACAAAGGCACCCTTCCTTTGGAGACCAACGCCCAGGACAGCCTTTGGGTCTATGAAGGAAATACGTACGCCGCTACCAAGATAGGGGGAAAATACTGGATGCGAAGCAATTTGGCAGCACACAAAAGCAATGACGGCAGCCAAGATATCGGTGTGGGTTACCTGAACTACGAGGTTATGAAAGACGTCTTTGGTTGCTACTACACTTGGGAAGAAGCCATCAAGGCTTGCCCGAGCGGATGGCACCTGCCCACCGACGAAGAATGGACAGAAATGGCGGCAAGCATAAAGCCCCAGCAGGTAAGCGAAATCCCCACCGCCTTTAAGACTTGGAAAAAGGTGGCCGGAGAAATGACTTGTTATTACAAGCTCAATTCCATTGATATGATTCCTTTGCAGGCAGATGTAAAGATTACCGACAACTCCCGACTCTCAGTCAAGATGTTGGGCTATGCCAACAACGGAAAATATTTCAAAATGTTCAACCAGCAGGCTTTTTTCTGGACGGCCTCCGAGGATAGCGACAATAACCAGATGGCCTGGTGTCGTTATTTCATTTTCAACAAAGCGGATGTTTACGCAGAGCCTATGAACAAGAAGGATTTCTGCGCACAGGTCAGATGCGTAAAGGATTAAGACTATGAAGCGAATCGGAAAAAACCTCCTTATCGTCATCGGTATTTACATCGCCGTTCTGTTGCTTGCAACGCTGGCCTTGCATATTGTCACCAAACACGGACGAGAAATCAAAGTTCCAGATTTCACCAATATGTCCGTAGAACAGGCCCAGCTTTTGGCTAAAAAAGAAAAGATACAAGTCCTTGTAAGTGATTCTGTCTATGTACGTAGAATGCACCCCGGGGCTATTTACCGCCAAAGCCCCGCCGCAGGGACTGGAGTAAAGATGGGAAGAAAAATCCGTTTGGTCATCAACGCGGTAAGTCCCAAAATGGTCTCTATGCCCAACGTAATCGGTTACTCTCTCCGTCAAGCCACCTCTGAAATCATAGGCCATGGTCTGAAAGTGGGCCGACTAAAATACGAAGATGATTTTGCTACCAACAACGTATTGAAACAGCTGCATAAGGGAGCAGACATTGAGGCCGGCACAGCAATCGAGAGCGACGCGACCATTGACCTTGTATTGGGAGTCAATAAAAAGGAAAACGCGACAGCCATACCCGATTTGCTTGGAATGCGTATGATGATGGCTGTGGATGTCTTGCACGACAACTCTTTGAATGTCGGCAGAATGATTTTTGACCCCGACATCAAAGACTATACGGATTCCTTGAATGCAGTGGTATATCGCCAAAGTCCCGACATTGGTCCCGACCCCGTAAGAATGGGCGGTAACATTTCACTCTATTTTACCTTGGATACCAGCAAGGTGCCGGAGCGTATCGTTGAAAGCGAAGAAGAAGTAAAAGAATGACAGTTTTTGAAGAAGACATAGATTTCGAAGAGCAGAACGACCAACTTGAGGACAACGAAGGTGCGAGTTTCGAACATTTCCGTTTTGAAATAGACAAAGGCCAAGCCCCGATTCGTGTGGACAAGTTTTTGGCGACGCACATGGAGCATTGCTCCCGCCATCGTATCCAATTGGCTATCAAAAACTCCTATGTCAAAGTCGGAGAAAAGACGATCAAGGCCAATTACGTCATCCGCCCCGGTGACGTGGTCAGTTTTGTCATGCCCTATCAACGCAGGGGCCTGGAAATCCTACCGGAGAACATCCCCTTGAACATTGTTTACGAAGACGATGATGTGCTGGTGCTCAACAAGGAAGCCGGCATGGTCGTTCATCCCGGACACGGACATTACAGCGGCACCTTGGTCAACGCCCTCGCTCACCATCTTGGACTCACGCAAGGAGCGGATGCAGAAGATGAAAGAATGGGCGTGCTGGTACACCGCATTGACAAAGACACCTCGGGCTTGCTGGTGGTGGCAAAAAACGAAGCCGCCCAACTCAATCTCGCCCGACAGTTTTTTGTACACTCGATTGAGCGTTGTTATGTAGCGGTGGTATGGGGCAATATCAAAGAAGACGAAGGAACGATTGAAGGGAATATCGGAAGGGATCCATCTGACCGTCTGCGCTTCAAGGTCTTCCCCGATGGCGAATATGGAAAAACCGCCATTACGCACTACAAAGTGCTGGAACGTTTTGGCTTTGTCACCGTGGTTGAATGCCGTTTGGAAACAGGACGTACCCACCAAATCCGTGTGCATTTCAATCACATCGGCCACCCTCTTTTTAACGACGAACGCTATGATGGCTCCGAGATTCGACAGGGAACCATCTACGCCAAATACAAACAATTTATTGAAAACTGTTTCAAAATCCTGCCTCGACAAGCCCTGCACGCAAAAACCTTGGGCTTCCAACATCCCACAAAAGGAGAATGGATGCGATTTGACTCGCAAATTCCTGCAGAAATGGAGGCATTGATTGAAAAATGGAGAAATTACACCAAAAATTTAATCTTGGAATAATGGCACAAAAACCTTCAATCCCGAAAGGCACACGTGACTTCGGCCCCAACGAGACCGCTGCACGCAACTACATATTTGACACCATCAAATCCGTTTTCAAAACCTACGGATTTTCGCAGATTGAAACCCCTGCGATGGAAAATCTTTCCACCTTGCTGGGAAAATATGGTGAAGAAGGCGACAAATTGTTGTTTCGCATCCTCAACTCCGGCGACGCTTTCGCAAAAGTGGATTTAAGCGAAAATGACAGCAAAAAAATCAGCCTGCAAGTGTGCGAAAAAGGCTTGCGTTATGATTTGACTGTGCCTTTTGCCCGCTACGTGGTGCAACACAGGGACGAGATTACCTTCCCTTTCAAACGCTTCCAGATTCAACCGGTATGGCGTGCTGACCGTCCTCAAAAAGGACGTTACCGCGAGTTCTACCAGTGTGACGCCGACGTGATTGGTTCCAAAAGCCAGCTCAACGAATTGGAATTGGTGCAAATCGTGGACAAGGTTTTCCAACAATTTGGCATCCGTGTCTGCATCAAAATCAACAACCGCAAACTCCTCACCGGTCTGGCAGAAATTGCCGGCGCTCCCGACCAGGTAACGGATATCACCGTCGCCATCGACAAGATTGACAAAATCGGACTGGAGGCTGTCAAGAACGAAATGCGCGAAAAGGGCTTGAGCGAACAAGCCATTACCGTCATCGAGCCGGTATTGACCCTGAGTGGTAGCAACCGCGAGAAAATGGCACAGATGAAAAACATTTTCCAAGGAGAAATCTGCTCCGAAAGCGGTTTGAAAGGTGTGGCCGAAATTGAAGAATTGCTGGATTACATCGAATTGGCGGATATTCAGAACGAAGTGGAAATCGACCTCTCACTGGCACGCGGCCTCAACTACTACACCGGTGCTATTTTTGAGGTTAAAGCCCTTGATTTTGCCATTGGAAGCATCTGCGGTGGTGGACGTTACGACAACCTGACCGGCATTTTCGGTCTTCCTGACACCTCCGGCGTGGGCATTTCCTTTGGTGCGGACCGCATCTACGATGTCTTGGGCGGCTTGAACAAATTCCCCGAACAACTCCGCTCCTGCACCCAGATTCTCTTTGCCGATATGGGAGAAGTTCCTTACCTGATTCCCGTTGTCAGCCAATTGCGCGAAAGAGGCATTGCTTGCGAAATCTATCCCGAAAAGAGCAAGTTGAAAAAGCAGTTTGACTATGCCGACAAAAAGAACATACCCTTCCTCAGCATCTGCGGTAGCAATGAAGCCGAAACGGGTATGATTCAATTGAAAAACCTGGCCAGTGGAGAGCAGCGCTCTTTTGACAAAGGAGATCTTGACGGAATCTGTGCGTTTATCAGCGCATCCTAGGTCCCATTCCCATACCCCCTCTCATACCGCCTCTCATGCCGCGATTGCCGAATTGGGAGGCGTTGTTTTTTCCGAAATTACCGAAACGATAGGTCAGTGATATCATCACATAACGACCCAAGGTATTGTTGTGTGTTTCGCTGTGCACGTTGCCGCTGTCTGAAACAAAGTGATTCTTGGACTGATTCAAGATATCAAATACCTTCAAACTCAAGGTAAACTGCTTCTTGAAGAGCAATTTGCTGATTTCCGCATTGACAATACACTCGTTGTCAGTATTGGCATAACCGATATACCAGATGTAGGAAGCGTCAGCATGAATGCCCACATCGCCAGGAATGGTCCAAATCATCTCACCCTGCACCTGATTGCGGAAACGTAGGTTGTTGGCTGAAGAAGCAATGGTGTACCAACCTTTGTTCATGTTCGTTGCGCCGCTCGCCGACAGCTCCACAAAATCATTGCGATAGGTCAATTTCAAGCGTTCTGACACATTCAAACTGCTGGTGCTGTTGACCGTGAAATAATCCTCCATCTGGTAAATTGCCTCCGGTGTGAAGAATTCCGTATTGAATTTCTCATAATCAAACACTGCGGTCGTCTTGTTATAATACTTGTTGGTGAAGTCATCGCTCTTGCTGCTGATACCCACATAGTTGGTATTGCTGGAGAACGAGATATTCATCATGTTTGAGATAGAGAAATTACTCTTGGCAATGGGCGAATTGAGGAAGCAGCCCAAGTTGATATTGGCACCCAGAGGACCATTGATAGGCATGGAGAACTGCACGCCCTCCTTGCTGTACCAACGTGCCGAAGTGATATTGTCCTTATTGAGGTTCGCATTGACATAACCGCGGAGAGAGAAGAAGGTCTCCCTGTCGGTATAACCGAAATGCCCACGCAGACGATGCGTAAAATAAGGTTTGAGGTAAGGGTTACCAAAACTGATATTCAAAGGGTCGGAGTTGTCCGGAACCGGCATCAACTGCGAGGTGGAAGGCTGGTTTGATTGACCACGGTAGAACAAACGGATATTCGAATTATCCGAGAACTCATAGTTCAACATCGCTTGCGGGGCCCAATTGTGTACCACACTGTGGTAGGTCTCGCCGTTGGTAAAGTTGTCCGTAATGGTCGGACGATAAGACGCACCCGCCTGCACGCGGAACTTATCCTTCTGGTATTGAAGGTTCATGCCCGCACTGAAATTATGGTAACGGTTTTCGATCACTTTGGAATAGGTCTCGTTGAGCGTCTTGTCATCAAAATTGGTCGACGCCATCAAATCCGACAAGGTCGTAGGCACACCCGTATAGGCCAAGTCGTAAGTATTGCGCGTGCTTTCGTTGAAACTCCAATCATAAGAAGCATTCGCCTCCAAGAAAAGATTTTCAACCAAGGGTTCGGTATAGACCAAACGGGTACGAATGGAAGAGGAATTCGATTCGCCATCAAACCATTGATTGGTCGGTGTTCCGCTCCAAGTAGCGCCTCCGTCTTCCGTCGAACGACTCAAAGAGCGATTGAAGCCATCCAATGTATTACCCGAGAATGAGTATCGGACATGGGCGGAAATCGTACGACCGGGCTTATCCAAACGCTGACGCAACAACAGTCGACCACTGGCCGTCCAGTTCTTGTTGCTACCATCGCTGGAAGTAAAACCGGCGTTGCTCAATCCTCCATTGCGGAAAGTGCTGTCTGAAGAATACTCATTATAACGACCGCCTCCAAAATTCACCTGGGGTTCAAACAACAAGGAAGTACGTTCGTTGATTTTATAATCCAGACGGACGCCAAAACGATGTCCCTGCGTCAAGGTATTGTTCAAACCATAACCACCGTCACCTACATCACGACCCAACAAATTATAAGGACCGCCGTTTTTGTAAACCAAAGTCTCGCCATTATCCAAATAGGTCGTCTTTTCACTTTTTTCAGCCACGATGGTATTGTTGCCGTTGTAGAGGTAGTTGCCACCCAAATCCATGCCGCCGTCCAACAGCGTCCACGCGCCATTCAAACCCGCCATCCAAGAGGTTGAGATACCGTTTCCGCTACCACCCATACCGCCACGGTTGCCACGCATACCGCGCATCATGGAGCCGGCCACATCGTTGAAACCTCGGTTGTTGGTGTTGTTACCATTGAGAATTACGCTGATTTGACTCTTGTCGGTAAAGTTTCCGACCATGGCAGCAGCCTGCCAACGCGCATCCTCCCAGCCATTATACGGGGGCTGCAAATCGTGACCGCCCCCCAACTGCATGTTTCCAAACCAGCCGTTCATCATGCCTTTCTTCAAAGACAAGTCGATGATGGTCTCTTCCTCGCCATCGTCAATACCCGTAAAGGCTGCCTGATCAGACTTCTTCTCCACCACTTTGACTTTCTCTACAATCTTGGCGGGAATATTTTTGGTCGCAAGCTGCGGATCATCCAAGAAAAAGGTCTTGCCATCAATAGTTATCTTGTTGATTGTCTGACCATTGGCCGTAACCGTACCATCTGAAGCGACTTCCACGCCCGGTAATTTCTTCAAGAGGTTTTCCAACATATCGTTTTCCGTCGTACGGAACGAAGTGGCATTGTATTCAATAGTGTCTTTCTTGATACTGATGGGATTGCCGACGGCAGAAACATTGGCTGCATCCAACACCTGCGTGTCCACCTCCATCAAAATTTTGCCCAGATTCTTGTCGCCCTCTACCTTGATGGTTTTACTATAAGGCTTATATCCCAAAAGTTCTGCTTTCAGCACATACTCGCCTTTACGAACTTTTTCCAACACCGCTACACCCTGGTCATTGGACAGGACATATTTGTTGGCACGTTCGGAATCTTTTAAATGCAAAGAAACCGTCGCAAACTGGACAGGAGCATTATCCTCCTTGCCCAACAAGGTCATTTCAAGAGTAAAAGATTGCGCAAAAACGGGCGCCGAAAAAAGAACAAAAAGTAAGAATATCAGAGTTTTTTTCATAATCGTCACAAAAAATCTGGTATTAGACGGATGTGAGGGGCAAAGGTTAATTTTTACGAACGCGATCCGGGTTTTCTTTTATAAATTTTTCCCAAGATGAATGCCCGGACAATTGCGCCATCGGAGAAATATGTTGGTAATGATGGCACAACGCAATGGCAAGGGCATCCGTTGCATCCAAGTGTTTGGGCGACAACACCACCCCCAAACTTTTTTGTATCATCGTACTCACCTGCTCCTTGCTGGCTGAACCATTGCCACAAATGGCAATTTTCGCTTTACGGGGAGCATATTCGGTCACAGGGATTCCTTGACGGACGGCTGCAATGATGGCTGCTCCCTGGGCGCGGCCCAATTTCAAAATCACTTGTGCGTTCTTTCCGTAAAAAGGAGATTCAATCGCCACTTCGTCGGGCTGATATGTGGCAATCAATTCTTCAATACCGGCATTGATATTTGCCAATTTCTCATAAGGATCTTTGATCTTTCGCAAATCAAATACCCCCATATCGACAAAATGGGGACCTTGGCTATCTACGGAAATGACCCCGTAGCCAAGCAAATTGGTTCCGGGGTCTATTCCTAATATCGTTTTTTTTAGATTAGATTTCATCAAATCCGGTATAGGGTCTTAACACTTCAGGAATGATGATATGTCCATCCTTCTGACAGTTTTCCAACAAGGTTGCCACCACACGGGGAAGAGCCAAAGAACTTCCGTTCAAGGTGTGGCAAAGCTGACTCTTACCTTCGGCATCTTTATAACGCAGACGAAGACGGTTGGCCTGATAACTTTCAAAATTGGAAACGGAAGAAATCTCCAACCAACGCTGCTGTGCCGCACTATACAATTCAAAGTCATAGGTCAGCGCTGAAGTAAAGCTCATATCGCCACCACAAAGACGCAAAATACGATAAGGCAAGCCCAGTTTATTGACAATAGACTCTACGTGTGCAACCATCTCTTCCAAAGCTTTGTAGGAATCCTCCGGTTTCTCAACGCGCACAATCTCCACCTTATCAAACTGATGCAAACGGTTCAGGCCACGTACGTCCTTACCATAAGAACCTGCCTCACGACGGAAACAAGGGGTATAAGCGGTGAGTTTCTGGGGGAAATCCTTCTCGGACAAAATCACGTCACGGAAGATATTGGTCACAGGCACCTCGGCTGTGGGTACCATGTAGAAATTATCCAAGGTAGCATGATACATCTGACCTTCTTTGTCCGGCAACTGACCGGTACCAAAACCGGAAGCCTCGTTCACCATCACAGGAGGCTCTACCTCCAAATAACCCGCTTTCTCATTGCAATCCAAGAAGAAGTTGATGAGGGCACGCTGCAATTTGGC
>JAEIGA010001435.1_pt1 | contig 37250 bp, 37 predicted proteins | sample 9270691 | NCBI WGS metagenome assembly JAEIGA01 (sample SAMN17057246, study PRJNA624740) | gut metagenome | biome: biome; isolation source: fecal sample | host: Bos grunniens | place: China: Xizang | collected 2019
GATAAATTGGAGGTGCAGGAATGACACAGCGAGAAATCTTGGTCGATGACCTTCAGAACATGGAGGACGTGCTGTGTGCCGTGGAGGGCGCAAGCAACAGACGGAACCTTACCGAGAAGGGAGTGGTGGTGCTGATTGCCCGAGCAGTATACCACATCCTATCATACGCCATCCGACTGATGGAGAAAGAATCAAGAAGGGAGAAAGAGAAATGATGGACATCGTAGACAGACTGTTGGCGGCGGTGGGAGAATCCACCATCCTCGTGAGCCTCATGCGGCTGGGCATCCTCCAGCATGGACCAGACGGCGACATCCCCCGCACAAGCATCCGCACGGACGAGAACCACCTCGCCGTCGTGTGCGTCGGCATAGGCGACAAGGAGTTCCCTCAACGGCTCGTGCTGGACTCGGACTTCGGCTGGCTCTGGTACAACGCCGTTGACGGCCCGGTCGAGATACTGTCATGACACAGCAAGACAGGCGAAGGGCCGCCATGAGCCACGCCTTTCGCTACCAGGAGTACAAGGCTGAGGTCCAGGCGTACATTGACTGGGCCATGAGTCAGACGGGAAAGCAGCAACTCGGCGGGACGGGAATCAGCTCCGGCCATCGCTCTGACCCGACAGCTCGTGCGGCCATAAAGCTCGTTGACATGCCCGAGCACATACGGACCAAAGCCCTGTGGGTCCGCGCTGTGAACGATGCGTGGCGAGAGTGCAAGGAGGATGACGCCGGGGAGAAGTACGGGCTCGCGTTTCTGTTCGAGCATAACTTCCGGCTGACAGGCGACATCCTCGGCCCGGAGCACAACACGGCTGTGCGTGCGTACATCATTGAGCAAGCAGGGATAACAAGGCCAACATTCTACAACAGGCTCGAAGCCGTCTGCGACATACTCGTGTACCATGCGGCCAAACGAAAGTTGCTATAAAAAAGCGGGGGCTTTGCGGCCCCCGTCTTTTTTTAGTTTTGGTTGTTTCAGCCAAGTGCCCCGAGCTTCTCCTTCCAGACGGTGTTGACCGCTTTGTACGCAGCTTCTTTCGCCTTGTTCAACATATCGGCTTTCGTCTCGTCCGATGCGTTTACATACGACGGGCTTGCCATCACTTCTTTGATAGCTGCATACGCCGCCTGCCCACGGTCCTGACTGTACTCGGCATACTGCCTGGCGTTCATGGTGTACTTCTGCCCTTTGACGGTGAAGTATTTGTTTCCGTCGCTCGGGAGGAAGTCGGTCACGCCCGTGCTCTCGACCACCCGGACAAGCTCTTTGTCCACGGCGTCGCGGTTCGATACCTTGACATTGGTAGGCAGAATGAATTTATTGGCGAAGTCCAACGCCCACTCGCCAAAGGTGTCCTTCTCCGTGGTCCGACCCCAGATGTCAACGTCCGGCTGAAGCGCGGCCGTGGCCCCGGGGACCTTCTTCGCCAGGCTCCTCACATAGTAGTCCATATTGCCGCCAATGGGGGATGTTGCGTCGCTCTTTGTGGAGCGAAGCGTCGGGTCTGCGAACTGGGCAATCTTGCCTCCGAGCGTCGGGAGGTACTGAGAGCCGTAGTTCTGCGCCGCGCTCAAGAGCGTGGAGCCAAGCGCACCGCCGATGCCGTCGTTGTTGTAGGACTTCAAGGCGTTGTTCAGAGAGCTCATGAACGACATCTCCATGAACGGGTTCAGCGTCCCAGCGATAGTATCGGTGATGGCGCTCAAGTCCACGCTGCCGTCGTTGCGCTCGACCATCTCGTTCAAGGCGACGCCCATGAACAGGGGGATTGTCGCCGGGGCGATGGCGCTCATGTTGACGGAGACGTTGCCGAACTTGAACGAGTAGGTCTGGTCGCCCGTGTCTTGCAAGTAGGTCTCGTACTTCTTCTTGTCTTCGCCGCCAGCGCGGAGGATGCCAGCTTTCGCAAGCATGACGCCAAGGGCCATGAGGGCCGTGCCGGTAAGACCAGACGACAGGTTGTCAACGGCCTGCGCCGCGCTCATCTTCCCCTGCTTGACCTTCGTCAAGAGCTGAGTCATGCCGATGATGACGCCAACCGGGCTGTACATACCCCCGGTCTTCGCGATGTTGATGGGGGTTTTCTTGAACGGCATCACGCCCTCGACAATCATCTTCGATGCGGTGTTCATCTTCGAGATGTCGTTGAGCATCGAAGCGAACTTGGACGGGCCACGGAATGTTGCCGTCCACGCTTGGTTGGTTGCCCAGTCGATAGCCTTGTTCATAGCCTCAGTGCTTATCTCGGTGAACTTGCCCTTAGAGTCGAACTTGCCGACCTGGCCCTTGTCGTTCATCGTGTAGCCCTGTGCTACCATGTGCTCCATGAGAGCTTTCTTGTATGCACGCCTAAGCCCCCACGCATCCTCGACCTCGAGCATGCCCATCGCGCCATTGTTCTTGATGTTTTCGATGAGCCCAGCAAGTCCGCTCTTGTCGCTGTACGTACCGTTGTCAACTCCCCTTGCGATGGCGTCAAGGTATTTGTTGTCGAAGCTCCGCTGGCTCTGCTTGAGCAAGGACTGGAATCCGAGCTTGCCGCCGCCTTGCAGGTTCCTGCGTTGTTCCTCGTATGACTGCTCGGCGAAGTCTTCCCACATGTTCTTGTCTGCGGTTGATAGCCACGCATGTGTTCTATCGCTTTCGTCGGCAAGCCCCGTCTTCTCAACGAGACGCTGCACGCCGGACGCAACAACGTCCTTGATGGCGCTCATGCCAGCCATCAGCGTATTGCCCGTCACGTTTCTGATGTGCGTTACCGGGTTGCCCAACATGGACAGATACCTCCAGTTGGACAGCTTGTCGGTGACTTTGAGAGGGAGCTGGGGAGCAATTTCCTTCGCTATGACTCGCTCTGCTTCTTCCACTTCGGCCTGCGTCTTGGCCGCACGCACCTGGTCCATAGCTTCTTGGCTTACCGTTATCGGTCCGTCAATCTTCCCGGTTCTGATGTCGTCAGCGTACCAGGTGTTCAGCTTCTTCACGAGGTTTTCGATGTACCAGGCAGAGCCTACGCCCTTGAGGTCTTTCAACACGTTGAATAGCTGTGTGCGCTGGCCAGCATCGGTAGCAAGCACGCGCAAGTCAATGGCGATTTCCTTGACGGCCTGCCAGTCGTTCCTTTCAGCCGCGTCCGCGAGAAGCTGTAGGCCGATAGCCTCTGCTTTCAAGCTGTACTTCCCGGACATCACCATGTCGTGGAGTTCTTGCTTTGCCTCTGTCGGCTGTACCTGGGCGATATAATCCTTCGCCGCACGCATCGTCTCATCGTTGCTCTTGGGGATGTACGCCCAGCGTTTCCGTATCTCGTCAACGTCGCTCGCGATTTCGCTTTGAATCTCGTTGGAAAGAGCGTCGTTCGCCTTTGAGCTTTCCATCACGCTTTGCGTGAAGTCGCTCACTCGCGTATTGCCGTTCACCATGTTGGGCACTTGCACGTTACGGGCGCGAGGAGCTCTGCCTTGAGGCTTGGCCCCGTACCGTTGGACAAGCTCGTCGTAGTCTAATCCGGGCGTTGAGAATCGAATGTCGTCCACGCGCTGGTTGAGCCGAAGACTCAGCGGGATGACGTTGCCTTTGTTGTCGTACGTGACCGAGTCAGCCGACTTAATGCGCCTTGGACTACGGGCGATGTAGACGTCGCCTGGTTTCTCACGCGGGTTGTCTTTGCTGCCGCCATCACTGCCGGGATAATCGTAGATGTTTTTGATTACGGTGCTGTCGTACCAATTTCTACGGTCCCTGTCTCCAAGTTCGTCTGTAGTTGCGGCACCATATTCGCCATAATCCATTTCGCCGTGCTCGCCGGGGTAGTAATACATGTCGTTGACCTGGAGCACTTCCTCGCCGTTCTTAAATGCTTTTTGGGCATGTTGCTTGAACACGTCGTAAGCACTGCGTGAGCCCCAACCTTCCGCTTCGCCGAACGCTTGCGAAAAGGCAGCTTCAAGGCCGCTTTCATCATTTACGACGTAGTGATACTCGTTGTCCGGGTCGAACTCATGCAAGACTACAAGCTCTTTCTTCCCATCCGGCAAGTCTTTCACGTAGACCTCTTTGGCCACAAACGAGTCTTCAACCTCACGAGTGGGTAATGCGGCCCACGGCTGATTGTAACCCCTGTGCACATTCGCACTTTCCGGGCTCAGGTACAGGTCAAGGATTCCACCCTCGAGGGGGTTGTCTACGGTGTTGTACCCATCGTACGTGTTTTTGATATGGCGAGCAAGTTGGACTGCCGTAGGAGCGTCAGCCTCAGCAAGCCCCGTTTCGTTGTCAATAAGCGTATAGAAGCTCTGCACGTCTTTCGGCGCGGCGTTTTCAAGTTCCTCGCCCACAAGAGGCTTGCCCGTCTTTGAGTCGATGTACATGTGCTCAACACGGAAGTCGGTGCCGTATTGGGTGTTTATATCGTCCACAAACCTGGAGAGCATCTGCATGTCACTCTCGTTCACAACGCCAGTAACAGGGTCGATGCTCGGGTCTCCGAAGTTTATTGGGCGCGTTTGCTTGTAAGGCGTGTATGCCCTGCTCATGTCATAGTTCTTCGCGAGGAAATACTGATTCCCAGCGAACTCGCCCATCTTTATGCGGGTATAAGCACCAACAGGTCGCTTGCCTGCGTGATAGCCATGAAGCCAGCCGTTGCGCTCGAACAGGTTTTGGACCATCTGCCCGGCCTCTTCAAGCCTGCCCTCGCGGACGAGCTGCATGTACAGAGCGTCTTCCTCGGCAGTTACGCCTGTAGTCTTGTTGGCCACGCCTACGTAATTGCCGTCGTCGTCCATGCCGTATCGAGAAGCGATGAGGTCATAGTCGATTCCGGGTGTGGAGTAGTCAACGTCGTTTGCCGCCGGAGTCTTATTGGCTGCACGGAACGCCTGTGCGTACATACGCTCTGCTTCGAGGACGCGAAGAGCAGCCGCGTTCTTCTGCCTGCGGAGCTTGCCACGGTCGATAACATAGCGGAGCCAGTTGTAGACCCTGCTTGCAGCACCTTCCTGTTCACGCACAAAGGAGTCGATTGCCTCTTTCGACGTGAACAGACGCCTGCCAACATAGTCAGCAACCATGTCGCGTTCAACGGCCGTGTCATCCTCAAACGGATGCCCGGCTTCTGCGGCGGCCTGCTTATAGTCGTCGATGGCTCTCTCGAACCCTTCGTTGCCGAGCTCACGCACTATCTGGCTACGCACCGCTCCAAAGAATCCCCTGTAGAACTTCGTGTTCTCAATGAAGTGCGTGAACTCATGCTTGAGAACCCAGAACCCAGGATTATCCTTGAGCTCCTGCGCATCCTTGGACGTGATATACGCGAGGTTCAGTGTGATGTCGCCGTTCTGTATGCGGCCGTCAAACACTTGCTCCGGGTCGTTGATAAACGAAAGCGTGCCCTTGTAGCCGATACGCTTTACGTGTTCGACTATCTTGGCACGCTCGTTGTCCGAGAGTAGCTTTGAGCCGTTTACTGCGGCTTGGTACTTGCTCGCTGTTTTGCGCGTTCCTTCGACATCTTCGCCAGGTCGCTCGCCGCTTTCAGAAACTCCGGGTTCGACTCCAGGTCCTCTGTTTCCAGCATCGCCCGTGCGAAGTTGTCCAGCTTCGACCACGCCTCCTCGCCCATCTTGGCCCTGCGAGGTCCTATCCAGGGGGAAGTCGCCGTCTCCTGTCTTCCATCTGAGAATTGGGTCTTGGTTGATTCTGACATTGTTGTCCCTCCATTCTGCGTAATTGAACAGGTCGTCCCTGTTTGCTATCTCCTTGAACACCTCAAGAGGCTTGTTTCCTATCGAGTTGAGGAACGACGTGCTAAGGTATCGACCTTCTCTGCCGAACCTCGCCATCGCTCTCGTGATTGATGTCGCTGCTGGCACGTCATTGAGATACAGGTCAACAGTATACCCTGCGTTCTTTAGCTGTTCCGCGAGCTTAACAATGGACGCTGCGTCATCGCCAACCTTCGGTATGATGATGTTCTCGCCCCTGTGCACATTGTCTTCTGACTCGTCAAGCACACTTGCGAGCGCCGCCTTTGTGATGTACGAGGACTCAGCGTTGACGCGCCCAGCGCCCCATCCTTCGTCGAACTCTGGCAGCTCTGCCTTTGCAACGTCGCTGTCAAGGATTCGAGCTTTCATGCTGTTCGAGAGCGGGTCTGCAAACACGGTGCTCTTGCCAGCCGCAGGAGGCCCAATTACGATTGCTGCCCGGAACCCCTTATCAACCTTGCCGTTGTAAACGCCTTTGTCATCGACCTTCTTGAGCTTTCCGTTCTCGAACACCGCGCTGCCGTGCTCGTCGTCGAGGAGCATGTCCAAGACTTTCAGCCTCAGCTCTGTGCGCTTTCTGCTCACAAGAGGCGGGAACTCTTCAAGCGTGCTTTTCTCGAACGAGTTTACCTTCGCCTCTGCCCTTGCGATGATAGGATTTTTCATCAGCGAGTCAAGAGACGGGTTGACGCCATCAAGGGACATTTTACCGATGAACCCGAGCGTTGGGATTTTCCACTTCTTTCCTTTCGCCCAGTTTGCAGCGTCTTCTTTTGCCTCTGGAGTTTCGTAGTCTTCGGCTGCTTTCTGATTTGTTTCTGGAGCCGACTCCGCAGCAGGTTCTCTCGCGGAGGTCTGTTCCTGCCTCGTATCTTGTTCAGTGTCCCACCCGGCCTTGCTGCTCACGAAAGCGTCACGAGCCGCATAGGCTTCGCCATAGGCGTTGGGACCAGTGAACAGAGGAATGTCCTCGGGGTCCGGCATTTCGTAGGTGCCCATCTTCTCGAGGATGGTGTCGGCGTCATCACCGTTATGCACCCAGAAGTAGATGTCGGGATGGTCGTCCCGAGCGTAGTTCCACCCGTCCGGGGCCTGGCTCTCGTCGAACGCGATGCGAGCCACGGGAACAAACCCGTGCTGGAGATACATCTGCGAAAGCTCTGGGCTGTTGAAGTTGTCCAGCTTCTTGCCGCCATTGTCGAGGGCTGTGAACAGGATGGAGCTCACGGAGTTCTTCCGCTTGCTCACCCGGCTGTTCTTGAATACGCTGACGATGTCACCGTCGTTCGTGACAGCCACGCCCACGCCACCGTCCGGGCTGATGAACGTCTTGACTTTCCCGTAGTCTTCCAGGGGTTTCTGGTCTACGAACGCACCGTAGGGGTTCGCCTGCTTCGCCGCGCCGATTGCTTCGTGGAACCACTCGGGGGTGGCCTCACCCATCCGCACAACGGACAGGCCCCTCTTGGCCAGCTTCTCTACAGCATTGAATCGAGGAACTCGAGTATCTGCTCGTCCGAGTGTCCCGCTTTCCTGCCCGCTTGTATCACCGACTGCGCCAGCTTGTTCTGATACTCCGGCATTTCCTCCGGCTTGAGCTTCGACGCCTGCGGCTGTTTCTGTTCCTTGGACTCCATTGGCATTAGCCTCCTTGTTTCCTGCATTAGTATTATACCCCGCCTGCTGGTTAGCGTCAACGGGAGCGTTCTGATTTGTCACACCGGGCTTGGTCGAGTCATCGCCATTCACCCGGGCGTTTGCCATGTTGGCCTCGATAGCGTCGTAGTTCTTTGCTTTGATTGCGGCCTCGTTCCGCAGGTAGATACCAGCAAAGTGGGCGTTCATCTTGTTGAGCGCGGAGGAGTATTGCGCCTCGGCCTGCGCTTTCTTTGACGTGATGGCCGTCTCGGCAGCGCGGAGATTTGTGGCCCGCTTTGTCTTTGCGTCTGCGAGAGCGTTTTCCTTGCTGACGATTTGTGCCGTCAGCCTCTTCATATCGTTCTTATAATCCTGGTCGTAAGGGTTAAGACCTTTCATTTCAGCGCGTAAATTGTTGAGCTCCGTGGTGAGCGTGTTGACTTTTGCGTCTTCGCTCGCTTTCAGACGCTCATACGCCTGCTGCATGTTGGGAATGGATTCCGGGTCGTTCTCGTTGATGGAGTGAAGCGTCCTCCAGTTCTCCTGCATCCTGTTGACGGTGTCGAGAAATTCTGGCATGTTCATAATTCTCCAGCCGCCCTTGCGATACGTTAGCTGCTGCTCGTTTGAGTAAGTGCTCCACCACGTAGCAGACAGGTCAGTGTCGCCGATGGCCGCAGTGACCTTGCCATTATTCCTGTAGTAGTCAAGCATGATGGAGTCCTTCGTGATTTGCGAAGAGCCGAGAGTCGCGCCCAGGGCACCAGTGATGCCGCCCATGAGCATCTGCTCGCCGAGCTCCTTCCAGCTAAACTCGAAGTCCTTCGCCCACTCAGAACCGCTATAGGTAGCCACGGTTTTCCATAGGGCTTCTGCCATGTAGCTCAGGCCTTCCTCTGTTGCTTCGCCGAGGAACGCTACGGGGATGGATGCGAGCCGCGCTTTCGCAACAACGCTTGCGGCTTTGTACAAGCCCTGCCCCTCGACAAGCATCTTGCCAAAGGCACCGTTGCCGAGGACTTCGCCCCATATCTTATCGACGTTGAAGCTCTCGATGATACCTTCGAGACCACCGACAATGAACGCATAGGGGAGTGCCTCGGCGTTGCTCGCGCCAGCCGTCTTCGCTTCTGCGTATGCGTTGCCCGTCGCCATCATGGAGAACGGGGACGCTTTCAGCAGGTCGATAGCCAGGCCCGCGAACTTCTGCACGCCCTTTGTCGAGAAGGGGGATTCGGCCATGAAAGTAAGCCCGGTCGCGCCGCCAACCTTTTCGGCGATGCTGCCGCCAATCGCACCGAGCGTGTACATCTTTACGAGCTCGGCCGTTGCATCTGTGGCAAGCTGGGCAACCTGCGCCCCGTTCACGCCGTCCGTAACAGCACCGAACGAAGAGACTCTCTGGTTCTGGGCGAAAGCGTTCTTCGTCACGTCCCACATGTCCTGGTCCCCGGAAACGATAGACGCGACGGCGTCGGCGAAGCCAACAGCCCCGGACGTGATGTTCGTGACAACGCTGGGCAGCGTTGCGATGAGCTGCTGAGACCACGCCTGCCCGGCGGTCCTGTAAATGCTCGGGTCATAGCGCCAGTCGTAATCGGCGAACATCTTCGCCCTGTCCTCGTCGCTCATGGCGTTCCAAAGCTCGTCTGCTTTGAGCCTCTGTCCTTCCGGCCCCAGGCTCTCCCAGTACAGCTTCGTCGTGCCATCGGCCACGTTGAACATCTCGGGAACAATCTTCTCCTTGTAGATGGCCTCGTGCCAGCCGTCCTCATCGAACGCCATGATTTCGTCCTGGAGCCCTTCGCCGCACAGTACGTTGTAGGCCTCGAACGGAGTGAGCTCACCGTCAGCAATCATCTTGTCCATCCAGTCTCGGGCAATCTGATAGTCTCCAGCGGCAAGGGTGTCGTCCGGGCTAAACTGGCTCTTGAGATAATCCTCAGTGTTCCCCAAGCTCGGGCTCTCTTTGTAGTCGCCACGAAGATACCGCCAATCGAGTGACAGCAGGGCATCGTTAATGGCGAACTCAGAAAGGCCAAGGGATTTGTAATAAGACGTGATGCTTGCGTTTCTGTCCTCCATGTGCCAGCCGCCGTGGCTCTGTACATACTTGTACATGCTGTCAACGAGAGCGTCCTTACCGTAGCCAGAGTCTTTCATGAGCGCGATTTCATCCTTGGTCGGCTCTTCCCATTCGGGCGTGGTGTCCGGCTTATTCTCAAGCTCGTTGACGGAACGGTAGCCGTTTTGCTTGAGCAGGTCACGGAACCGCATCTTGTCAGCATCAGTCCAGTTCTTCGTCCATTCGTTCGCACGCTCCGGGTCAGTGAACTCGCCGTCGTCAGTAAAGCCCAGATTGAGCAGGGCCTCTTTCACAGAATATTTGTTGCTCCACGAAAGCTCGGCCGTGCTCTTAACAATCTGGTAAAGAACGTCGGGGGTGACTTCGCCGCCCAGCACATTCACCCGGTTGGTGATGTACAGTTCGGATGTGCTGATGGTCGAAGGGTCTACGGCCGCTGCGATAGCATCGCGCTTGAACGCCATGTAGTCAGCCTTGTACTTGCTGTACTCTTCTCTCTTGTCCTTCTGGATGGCAGCGTCAAAAGCCTTGATGATGTTATCGTCAACAGAATCCGTGTTGGCGATGTATGCCGCCTTTGCCGCTTTCATAGCATCGGAGATAGCCACGGAACCAACGCCTTTGTTCGCGAAATACTTCGCAGACGTTTCAATGACTTGAGGGCTGAGCGCTTCGTCATAGTTCGCCATGTGGCGCATGAGCATATCAGAGTCAAAGCTGTCGATGAAGATTTGCTTTGCGATAGCGGCGTCAGCTTCTTCCTTCGTAGCGTAGTTCTTGCCCAAAACACCACCAGCGGCGTTGTCTCTTTCCTCCACAGGCGCGGTCGCGTTGTAGTTCGCCCAGGCTTCTTTGACGAGCTTCACTTCATCCTTGCCCATGTTCCTCGCAGACTTAAGCACCTGGTCTTTTGCGGCCTTGATGTTCTTCTCGTCCACGCCGTTCTGGCGCATGTCGTTGAACATGTCATAGTAGCCCTTCGTCGGGTTGGCGTTGCGCCACCTGCGCAGGAACGCACTCACTGACGAATCGTCCTCTTCGCTTGCGAGCTTGTCGATTGAGTAAAACTCCTTGCGCTCCTTCTCCGTCTGGACCTTATCGAAAGCGGCCAGAGCATCGGAGATTGTAACGGCACTGCCGTCATCAAACTTAGCCGGGGTGCCGTCTGCGTTGTATGCCTGCATGTTGGCGAAATACCTGGAGAAGTAATCGCCGTACTGGCTCTCGAAGTTGTCGTAGGAAAACGCCTCGTAGTTCGAGTAGTCGTCGGAGAGGTTCTCACCCTTGCCAAGCGCAAGGACTTCCTTGCCCCGATAGATGTTGTAGTCTTCGCTGGCTTTCTGCTCGGACTCATAAACGTGATTGTTCTTGAACAAGGGGAGGATATTGGCATACTTATAGTTGCCCTGGTCATCTGTGCTCAAGAGCTCGTCATAGAAAGCGTCCGTGAACAGTTCGCGGCCAGTGACTTCTTTGCCGTTCACCCTGTAGACAGTGTCGTCGTTCTTCAGATAGTTGCCGTTCTCATCAAGCTCGTTGTTCATGCGGAGCTCAGTCCAGCGGCCAGCCACGTTTGCGTAAAAGGCGTTGATGCCCTGGTAGTTCATGTACTGCTCGCCGTACTTGTACAGCTCGGCGGCAGGAGGAAGGTTCCTCGCCATGAGGCTTTCATCGAGCTCGTTGTCCTGGTACTTGGAGAGAAGAGCTTTCGGCATCTGGCCGTTCAGCTTTCTGAGCTGGTCCTCAGTGGTGTCCTCATAGGTCCACTTGTTCTTGTAGAACTCGCTCATCTTGGTCCACTGCTCGTTGGGGACGCCCTTGTACAGTTGGTCCACCGTGCCCGTGTGCCAGTTCTGGTATTGGCCGATGTACTTCTCAAGGTTCTTCTCAGAGGGCAGGCCCAGCTCTGCAAGCTGCCTGTCCACGTTGGAGTTGCCGTAGGTGCTGCGCATCTTGGCCGAGAGCTGGCCCGTCTTCCTGGCGTACTGGTCGGCATCGTCCCAGCCGTAGGTGTCGGCTCCGTCCTGCTTGTAGCGGCTCTTAATCCAGTTCACCTGGTTGCCGTCGAGAGAATACTGCTTGCCAGACGTGGTAGTTACTTGTATGGGGGAAGGAGACGAGGAGGTGACTTGAAGGTTATTCAGCTTGTCGCCAAACGTCTGTTTCAAAATACCCATGCTATCACCTCGTTGATGGTCTCATAACATCTGAATAGTAGTCTCGATAGGTGCCACCACGGCTTTGATTATTCGTCGTGTTGGAAGGAGTGCTGGCGGCGTTGGCTGATTGTGCGCCGTTGCCTGTGAGAGTGCCGATGGGGTTGGTAAAGAGGCTTGTCCCGAGATAGTCCCCAATGGACGTGAACACGTTCTTTGCTGTGTCGAGCGTTTTGTTTGCGGCATCGGTTACGTTCTGAGGAATGGTCGTGACTCCACCGCCACTGTTGCCACCATACCCGCCGCCACTCGCAATCGGATTGGCCGCATACATCTGGTTCGCCCAGCCCCACGCGAGCTGCTGGAGGTACTGCTGCCAGTTGTTCATCGCCTCTGCGTTGAACATGTCTGTGTTCTGTACGTACTGAGCGTTCAGCTTGGCGATGTCAATGAGGTTGTCGATGTTGTACTGGTCGGTCTGCATGAGGGCGTTGGCGTTAAACTGGTTGACAGAGTTTACAAGGTTCGCATACAGACTGTCGGCATTGAGGGCGTTCGCGGCGTTTTGCATGTTCGCCTGCAAGTTTCTGTTGTACTGGTTCTGCAAGGCGTTGAAAGCCTGCTGGCCCACGTTCATGAGGAACTCGTTCTGCGCCGCCATGATGTCACGGGCCTCGGCCTTTGCGAGCTGGTTCTTCTGGTCGGACAGGTAGGTGGAGCCGCCCATGCCTCTGCTCCATGCGTCAGCGTCAGCCGCCGCCCGGTAGTCGGCCGTCTGGTCCCGTCTGCTCCGTATTGCGTTCTGCAAATAGGGGTTGAGGTAGGAGGCCACCTCGTTGGCGTAGTCGCCATAGGTTCTGTCCTCGGTGGCGATGCGTTCGGCCTGGATGCGCTCGGGCGCGGTAATCTGCTGGGCCTGCATCTCGCGGGGCATCTCGATGGTGGGCGCGGACACAAGGGTCGGGGACTGGTTCTGCCCGAGCTGGGTGACAATCTGGTTGTAGTAGTTCATGTACCGATTGGTGGCATCGTTGCCGCCAGTCAGTGTCAGTGGCGTCTGCGCCTGGTTAGGCTGAGCCGTGTTCAGATTCGGGTCGGCCATAGCTTTAGCCCTCCGCTGCCTCGTGCATCTGATTGATGAGCGCTTCGCCAGCGCCACGGATAAGTGCGTTCACGTCCACAGCCGCCGCCTCAAGGAGCTTGATGGCAGGCAGGGACATCTTCTCTTTGGTCTTGTTAATGAGCATCCCGGCCAGTTCGGTAATCTCTTCCTCGGACAGCTTGCCGTCAATGGCCACGTCCTTGAGCCCTTCAACGACAGTCTGCTGGAGCTCCATGACGGTCTGCTGTGCGGCGAGGATGAGCTCGTCCTTCGCCTTGTTGATGTTGGACAGCTCCACCCGCTTGCCAATCTTGGCAGTGAGCCATGCGCCCAGCACGCCGATGAGGGTGATGAGCAGGGTTGCAAGGACCTGGGCGATTACGTTGATGATTGCGTCTGTCATAGTTCTTATTCTCCTTTGTGGTTGAATTGGATGTCGAGTTCTTCGATGGCCTTTTTGAGGGGGTCGAGGTCGCCGTTACCCCCGAGCAATTCGTGGTAGATGTAGTGGCCTCTGTTCCAGTTTTTGTACTCGTCATGGGATATTGACCCCCGCGACAGGTAGGCGAGGGCAACGTGCTCTAACCTGTCCTGCATCAGCCACTTGATTCCTTGACTTTCCCCGGTCTCCTGCGCTTTCTTCTCTGCCCTCTTGCTCACTATCGCTGTGACGATTGCCGTGCTTGCGCCCGAGCCGAGAAGCGCACACAGGATTGGAACGAGTATTGTTTCCATGTTGTTTCTCTCCCTTCTTGCATTAGCGTTTATACATGTTTAAACGGGCCTATTTTCCGTTTTCACACGAGCGTGGTATATCGGGGCAGGTTCGTGATGAATCCCTGCCCTTTCTTCGTCTGAATCTCGTACCAGCCAGAGGGGGCTACGGCAACGAACGGGAAGGTGTCGCCCTTGTGAGCCGTGAACAGAATCTTGCCCTTCTTGCTGTCGGCCGTCCGCACGTTCACGGAGCCGCCGACGACTTCCACGTAATGCTCGGCGGGAGGCACGGGCGGCACAGGCGGGTCAACGATTTCGTCCTTGAACACATTTGGGATGCCCCAGCACCCCCAGTCCTTCGTTCTGAACTTCGTCTTCACTACGCCGTAGTCTCGGCCCTTCGCCTCGATGAGGTACTCGTCGTCCACCATGTAGCCGATGTGCGTGGCGCGGTTCCCGGTCAGCCGGAACACCCACCAGCCACGCTTGGGCGGCTCCATCTTGAGCTCGCATCGGCCCATCATGGTATTCGCGTTCACATCACTTTTCCACAAGCGCTTGAGGTCCGTGAGCCAGAAGACACCGAGGCCCGAGCAGTCGTAGGCAAACAACTCGCTATAGCCATCGGCGAACATCTTCTCGCAGTACGCCTCGGCCCTGCGTGCGTTCGCGGCCGTGGTCTCTTTCCGAGCGATGACCGCCTTGTAATTCAAGGGGGTGAGCTTCGTGTGCTGCCCACCCCACACATACGGCTGCTTGAGCTGTTCTGTCAGATACAAGATAAATTCAGTCAGCATAGTATCTCGCCTCGTTATGCGCCAGTCCAAATGCGGATGGCTCCACTCTTGTAATAGTACACAGGATGATTCATTATCAGCTCGATGTTGGTCTCGCTGTAGGCATAGCCGAGCAGGATGTATATTTTCCCGTCCTCGGTTGATGGCAACGTCTGAGTGAAGTAGTCCATGACGGCCGAGCCATCTGCTTGCGGTGTGCAGCGAAGGTACACGGGCAAGCTCAGCGTCATCGTAAGCGCAGCCCCTGTGTTGTTGAACGAATAGCCGAGGCTAAAGGTGTACTGCTGCCACAATGCGGTCACGCCAGGCTTTTCGTTCGCATTTATGACGGTTGTCGAACCGTAGTAAACGATTGGCCCGAACGGGTTGATGGGCCGTGTGTTTGTCGTTCGAGATGCCGTTGCGTTCGTTGACGTGCTCGTGTTCGCAGGAATCCATTTCGTGTTGTCGGCCGACGTGAACAGGAGCCTGTACCTGTAGAACTTATCGGACGCAGGGAGTGTGTAGCCGTTGGTCCTTAGCTGGTAGCCGATGGTGTTGGTGTTCGAGTCGTACCCTCTGTAGCAAATCCAGCCGCCGCCAGCAACCCTTGTGCTGTCGTAGATGAACAGCATGGTATAGTTGACATTGAAGAGGGTCGTATCTGCCGTAGCCGCCGCCAGGTTGCTATACGATTGTTTCGCGCCGAGGCCGTTTATGTTGATGGTAAACCCAGATGCGCTCGTTACGACTCCGTTCTTGAGCATGATGGTGAGGCCATCGTAATACTCGCTGATGCCGGGAATCGTGGCCGTGAACGCAGTAGCCGTAGATGTCCCGTCAACAACGCCGTAGTGGATTGTGCTCCCGGCCCTCTCGTTCAGGTACATCGCCCAGTCTATCCATAGGCCGGGCCCAGCAGGCGCTTTGCCGAGGCCGAGCCTGTCGTTCCCGCGCCCGTACCAGATGCCGCCTGCGCTCGGGAGCGTGACCGCACCGCCAATGAAACTGCCGAGGGCGTCGGTCAGCTCCACGACAATGTCGTATGCGTCCGCAAGGTTGATGGCCCACATGTTGCTGGGCGGTCCGTAAGTCGTGCCACTCACGCACGAGACTGTAGCCAGGGGCGTGCTCGAACCGTGCTCGTAGTAGGTGAGGGTCTGCGCCGTGAAGCTGTTGTTGCCGTTCACGCTTGACAGAGAGTAGATGGGCGTGAGCTTCAAATAGTCGCCGCTTGAGTTGTTCGTTGTGCCGTCTGCGTCAGCTCGCATCGTCCCGATGCTGATGACAACCGGGGCGGCGTAAGGGTAGACGGTCACGGTGACACTGTCAGTCTCGCTCCGGCCACGGCTGTCAATGACCGTGACGGTGAACGTGGCGGTGCCGGGGGTGTTGAGGATGTCGGAACGTGCCGTCGTGCCTGTGCCCGTCTGGCTGATGCCCGGACCGCTGAACGTGATGGCCGAGATGGTCGCGCCTGTGCCGGGCGTTGCGCTGACGGCAAGGTCGGCCTTGGCGAAGCCCTGCACGAACTCGCCCCAGCTCATGACCGTGGCGTTTGTCGAGTAGACGGCGGCGGTAAACGAGTCGATGGTCGGCTTCACGCCAGAGGGGACGTTCACAACAAAGCCCATCGTGGACGAGCCGAGGGGCGTGTCTCCCTCGTATGTCGTGAGCGTGGCCGTAGCCGTGCCGGACGTACTGCCGCTGATAGCCGCAAGCCAGGTGTTCGGGATGGTGAAGGTCGCCGAGGTTACTCCTGCGCCCTTCGTTACCGTGACGGTCGGAGCTGTCCCGCAGGTGAGCTCCAGCTTGTACGTAGCCGTCGGGCTGAAATTCGTCCAGGTCGCCGTGCCAGTGCTGCCGATTTCCACGGGGTCCGTCACGCTGTCGAGCGTTGCCCCTGCAAGATGCCACACAGCGTACAGGGTAACGGCCGCATCGGTCGTGTACGAGTCGCCGGGCTGGTACTCAACCTGCCCGCCCTGGGTCGTGGACCACCCGTCAAACACATATTGGCTGCGGGTTGGAACGACGGAAGAAAGCGTCAGCGCCTCTCCGTGGACCTTCGTCTGTGCGGCAGGTGCGCCTGTGCCGCCGTTTGCATTGTAGGAAACGGTGTACGTCTTTAACTGCCACAGACTGTAAATGTGGATGTTCTGCGTCTGCGAACGGTAGAACACGAACGTGAGGCTATCTCCTGGATGGTATGACAACGACGACATGCTGCTGTTGTAGCCGTAACCAACGAAGTCATACCCCGTTCGACTGAACACGGGTGAATCGGGGAGGTAGACGTATACGTATGCGGGGTCGCCCTGGTTGGCGACGTATGCGTTTCTGCTTACAGAAACTTCCCGTGTCGTGTCCGGGGAGTAATTGCTGTGAATGATGACGTTTGCTGTTACGCTATAATAACCCATTCGTTAGCTCCTCCCGGTGATGTGCAGGAAGTCTACGCCGTGCGCTTCGACAACGTCCACGTCGAAAGCGTCACCAATGAGCATCGACTCAATGTGCGCCCGCTTCGCTATGAAGTTGCCGTCTGCGTCCAGGCCAGCCAATGCGTTCACCCACTTCGCTCGCTCATCGTCGCCGCTGTAGAAAAAGATGCAAGACGCCTCGGCTTTGAAGCTCGTGACGGAGTCGCTGCTGCCGATAATGACGCCTGCGTTGGTGCCTGCGACAGCGTTGGCCGCAACGACTTTCACCCAGCTCGAAAGAGTGGTGACGGCGTCTGCGGTCTCTCCGAGGGCGGTCGTCACGTTCGTGAACCGTATGTCGATTTCGTTGGCACGTTGTTCAACGAGAGACGCCACGGCTTTCTGAATGGAGGTCGTGGTGTCCCCGTTGACGACATAGCCGTTGATGGTCTCGGCCACCTGCTGCATGATGCTCTCGGGCATCAGGAGGATGACAGAGCTCGTGGCGATTGCCTGCGCCGCTATGCCCTCAGCATCGGGCACGGTGACGAAGACCTCCTCGTCCTTTGCTATCCGTGCACTGAGGATGTTGAGCGTGTAGTCGCCACTCTCCCACAGCTTGATGAGCTCGATGGCGATGTTCCGAAAGTTCTCGTTCAACCTCTCCTGGTTGACGTTAATGACGTTGCGCTCCCGGTCGTTCTTCCCCTCGTTATACAGGGTGATGGGGTACATCGCCTTGATGGTGTTTGCCATGCCTCACCCCTCCATCTCGCTGATGGCGTACAGGTTAATGCCGCCGTGGAACGTGAACGCCCCGCCGTTGATGTTCTCAAACTTGTACTGGATGAAATACTGGCGGTCCGTCTGGAAGTGCAGCATCGTGTAGCCAGCCCGCGCCGTCAGCGGGGTCAAGGTCTTCGAGGGTGTGAGATAGTCCCCGATGACCGTGACCTTCGCTGGGTCGCCCGTGATGTGGGCGTACAGGGCCATAGCTTGATGACGGTTCATCTTCCTGCCGAAGTCTGTCGGCTGGGTGAGCCAGTAGGCGTTGATGGGCTGTCCATCGTAGCTGGTGCCCTGTTCAAACTCGTAGACGTACCGTAACCCGTTAATCATGTAGATGTGCGAGCCAACGGCCGCGAGGTCTGCCACCTCGAACCCGTCCCGAATCATGTAGGCGTTCCGGGCGATGTCAAGCACGATGATGGCGTTGTCGTAACCAGTTTTCGAGGTGGTCTCCACCTTGCAGGTCATGTACATGCGGTTGTCCCAGTATGCGCCACGGCTGTTGCTCACGTCGGGCCCTGCGTCGAAGAAGCGCCGCAGCGGCTTCACGCCGCCGTCCACCGGGACCACGCTCACGTTGTTGTAGGTGTGGATGCCATTCGGCATGAGCAGGTACGGGGCGTCGTACTTCACGATTACGCCTGCGTTGCTCATGATGTCGGAGCTCTTGTCGATGCGCTCGAGGGTGTAGTTCGATGGACGGTCGCCATAGAGCCGCCACACACTAAACCGTTTCCAAATCAAGAGCTGGTTGGACAAGGCGGTCAATCCAATGATGGGGTCAGCCGAACCGTCGCCAACCTCCACGTAGCCGCCCGAGGCGTCGATGGAACCGTCCACGCTGAGCCAGTCCTCAATGGTGCGGCCGTCGCCGGGGACTGCGCTCCAGTACAAGCGATACGGGGCCGCAGGGTCGCCAGCGGCGAACAGCCTATTAGAGTACAGCTCGGTATAAGCGACGCTCTCATCGGAACCGCCGCCTCGTACCGTGATATTGTCATTGGCCGTGGGCGGGCTTACGAGTGCCGCTTCGAGCGTGATTTCCGTGCCAGCCTCGTTGATGGTGTACACGTCGGCGTAAACGCCGTCCCCATAGATGACGCCATAGGTGATGGCTCGCCGCTGTGCCTCGCTGTCGAGCGCAGGGCTGACAGTCATGACGGAAGTAGTTGCGTCGAACGCCGTGACGGTTCCGTTGTAGGAATAAAGGCCAGCGCCGAAAGCCGCCGCCGTGTTCGTGCCCGTGTCAATCTTCACCATCTGCGAGTCGCCAGTCGCAACGAGGATTGTGTCGGTCATGGCGATACGAGTCTGCAAAGCGTCAACCTGCTTTGTGACGAGCGGCGTGCTGAACGTCCAGATAGCTTTCCAGCTCCAGGCGTTGTTCTCGTATACCCATGCGTAGATGTGCCCAGAGGTCACGACGTATGTGCCGCCGCTCCCCTGCGAGACGATGAGCTTGAGAATGTACTCGGAGCCGGGAACAGGAGTGTCGATGTCCTTGACGAACCCCTTCGCCACGCTGAGATTGCCGTCGCCTGTCTCCATGTTCCGGGCGTCGTAGGCAGACGTTACGGGCAAAAGCGTCCCGTCAATCTGCTGCTGGATGCCGTACCACTCGGGGATGCTATACCAAATTCCTGGCCTGCTTGCCATGTAGCACCTCCTCCATCACTCAAAGTGATAGCCCTTGAAACGGAACGAATCGGGCGTACCGAGGGTCTCCCTTTGCAGGTTGTACACCTTCTGATTGAAGAGTGAGAAATAGGCGTTGGCCGTGCCCTGCAACGAGGGGTCCTGCCCGCACTGCTCACGGGCACGCACGTACAGAGGGATGAGCGCATGGAACATCTCGGGGATGTCAGGAGTGTCGGGCGTAGCCACGGGCGGGGTGCCGCCGGGCACAAGGCTGTCCGCGCTCATGGGCACAGGGACGTAGCGGTACTCCACGAAGACAGGGTCGCCGGGCTTCACATGCCGCTTGTCCATGATGCTTACCCACCCGGAGCTCGGTATCTGCTGGACGAACGGGAACGAACGCTTGAGCGTTTCCTCCGTAGCGATGACGGTAGGGTCGTCGCCCGGATTCTGAGGCTCGCCGAACGCCGCAGGCATCACCCGTGTGACACGCTTCGGCGTCCTGCTCATGTCGTATGCCTCGAAGGAGGCGTAGCCAGACGGGTCGGTGTGCGTGACGATGCCCTCGCAAGCCACCAGCTTGAACCGTCTCGCAATCTCATCACAAGCCTCGTTGGCGTAGACGGTAAACTTCGGTGCGTACATGGCGACGGTTTGGTCGTCCGTGCCCCTGTCCAATTCGACGAGGGTAGCTTTGATAATGTCGAGAAGGTTCATATATTGTTACTCTCCTTGCTAATTGAGTTTCTTGCTGGTGTTCATGAACTCAGCTATGTACGGGCTGATGCGCTCCCTGCGGAACAGGACGTTAGAAATGGCGTCATAGAGGGGCTTGGGGTGATGGAGCACCACGCCCCGCTTGAACCGATAGTTCACGCCGTTGAGGCTGTACTCGAAATACTGGTCGTTGCTTTCGAGCGCATTGTCCCTGGGGATGACATAGCCGATTATTTCTTCCTCGGGCTTCACCATAGGCTCGGGAGCCTTGGGGATGACCTCGAGCTGTTCTGCGGTTTCTTCCACGACGGGTTTGACTTTCTTGGGTGCGGCCGCTTTCTTGGCCGTGGTCTTCTTAGTCGTTGCCATCTTTTCACTTAGCCTCCTTGAATTGATGATGATAAAAAATAGGGGGAGGAGAGGAGGAGGCGAACCTCTCCTCCCCTCCGGGTCTGAGAGCTGTTACTGTTGCTTAGGCGTGGGCCGCGTGGTGGATGTTGATAATCCAGAGAGCGTTCAGCACCTTGGCGGTGTAGCCCATGACCTTGCCGCCGACAGTGGACCGCTGGTCGAGGGGGTCAGCCGTGCCAGCAGAGCCACGGGGCTTGATGATGGTCTGGAGCACGCCAGAGCCAGCCACGTCGATGACGCCGTAGGCGTCTGCACCGAAGATGAGGGAGTTGTGCAGGGTGACGCCAGCCTTGGTGGAGACATCCACAGCACCGCAGTCCAGGGAGTAGACGATGGCGTTCGCAGTGAGCGAGGCGGCCGCAGACAGCTTGACCGTCTTGGTGGCGGGGGTGTAGCTGCCGGACGCGGCCAGCGTGTACTCGGTGGAGCCAATCATGATTTTGTTGCCGCCAGTAGACAGGTAGGCAACCTCAGCATCGGTGGGGTCGTTCTTCAGCACGAAGTCGGTGCTGGAGCTGGTGTTGGCGTTGACGGCGTTGAGGACGCTCTGGGCGTCAATCTTGCCCTCGGTGGTCTCCACGAACACGACGCCGAACAGACGGCCGATTTCGCCAGAGTAAATCTGCTCGGCGTTGCTGTACTTGCTGACGTCCTGCCAGAGGGAATCGCTCTGGAGGTCGTAGGTCGCATAGGGGTCAACGATGCAGACGAAGTGCCCGGAACGGCCGTTGCCGCTGAACCGGCGGGCCTTGTTGTTCTTCAAGGTACGGACGGCCTTGCGGATTTCGTCAACGGTGAGGTAGGAGGTGGCGGCGACGCTGTTCTGGTTGGCCGCACCGCCAGCGTACTGGTCGGAGGCGTCGGCAATCATGGCGTCACGAGTGACGTTGTCCACGACGATACCGAGCTGTTCGCCCAGCAGCTCCGCGCTGTCGTTGATGACGGGGTCGTAGGCGGTCAGGTCGAGCAGGTCGGAGATTTCCACATACGCACCGTACTGGGCGATGGTGGCCTCAACCTTGGTCTGGCCGAGGGACTGGCTGGAGGGGGTCACGCCCTCAGTGAGCTTCTGGGTCACTTTGTCGGGGGTGAACAGGGTCCAGCGACGGAACTCAACGGTCTTGCCGCTGTTCCGGGGGATGGGGCGCTTCTGACCGAACTGAGCATAGACCAACTGCGCCTTGGCCCACTCGAGCATCGTGCGGTCGTAGTAGGTTTTGTTGAGATACGTGGTCGGTGCCACGGTGTTGAGGGTAGTCTGAACTGCCATTGTTCTTTTCTCCTTTGAGTCTTAAAAGATTTAGGAGAGACGAACCTTCTTTCCATTGAGGACTGCTCTGTTGATTTCTTCTCGTTTCTTGAAGAAGTCAGCCGAAGACATAGTGGAATAGTCAACGGGACCACTCTGCTTGTTGGACGAAGTCGGTCGCATCGGTGCCGGGCCGGATTGCCTGCGAGCTATCTCAGCCGCAGGGCCGTGCTCCGCTGCCCATATACGCATGGCCGCTTTTGCACCGTACTCAACGATGTTGTTGTAGGTGTCCTGGTCAAGGCTCGAACGAATGTCGAAGCCCTCCGGGAGCTGGCCGTTCTGGTACATGCTGGCGAGTTCTGCACCAACACGCTGCGCCTGCGCCTCGGGTGTTGCCTGGGCGAGAGGCGTTGACTCCGTGAAGGTCTGTCTCTGAGGGGTTGCTACGTTCCCGGCGAGCAGGTCTGCGTAGAACTGCTTCGGGTTCCTCGCATACGCATCTGCCCTCGCGTCAAGGCGCTCCTGCTGGATTCGCTGGTACGCTTCGGCAGGCGTGATGCCGTCGCGCTTGGCCCTCTCGTTGAGCATCATCTGTCCGAGCTGCCATTCGGGAGACTGCTCGTACTTCTTGCGCTCTTTGTCGAGACGGAGCCCAAACGCTCTGTCGATGTCTTTCTGGGTCTGAGGTTTCGCCTCGTCGGCAGGCGTGGGATTGTTAGCGACCGTTGACTCGGCCCCAGTTTCCGCAGGAGCAGAAGCCTCTGTGGTGGAGATGACAACTTCCTCGATGGGTTCGCTCTGTGCGTCGGCCACAAAGCCAGCATCGGGGGCAACATTTTCGACCGGGGTGTTTGCTTCAAAGTCGGGCATTATGCTGTCCTTTCTTTCGCCCGTTACGGTCGGCGGCACCGATTTTATTTATCTCCTCAGCCGATGGTCTTGGCGACTGCGGCTGCGTCGAACTCGGGGGTAGACGCAGGCGAGGGCGCGGGAGTAGGCTCGCCGCCTCCTGCCATGCTCTGCTGAATCTGGCTCATGGCGCTCTGGTACTGTTCGAGCTCCTGGCTCATGGCCTGTACCTGCTGCATGAGCTGTGCGTTCTGCTGCTGGAGCTGGAGCATCCCGCCATGCTGGGCCTTGCGGACCTGGTCGAGAATCTGCTCCTTGTCGTCCATCTCGAGAGCCTCCATCATGATGAGGGGGTCGGCCGTGCCCTGGAACATCTGCACGAACTGGAGCACCAGCTCGTTGTGCGCCATGCGAGAGAACCGGGTCTGCCGAGAGGTCTTGATGGTGATGAGCGCCTCGATGGGGACCTTCTTCCCTTTGCCGTCCACCCGATACAGGGACCGCGAATCGAACGGAAGGATTTTGGGCTCGCCGCCGAGCGTGATGACGATGTCCCGGGGAACGATGTCCTTCTCCCGCATAATCTCAATCATCATCCGAACGCACTCTTTGAACCCACGCTGGAGCTCCCGCGCCTCCATACGGCTGCGCTTCGTGCTCATGTCCTGGAGGGCGGTGATGGCCGAAGCAGCGGTCACGCCGCCAGCGGTCTGCCCTCTGGACTGGTCGTTGGAGCCTGCCTCGTTCTTGATGCTCTGCTGCATCTGCTGGACGAAGTTCATGAGGTACGAGGGGAGGGGCTGGGTGTCCATCCACTTCACAGCAGCCTCAAGGTTGCCCTGTACCTCGATGGCCTCACGGGTAAAGTCCCGTACATCCTCAATGTCAACCAGCCCCTCCTGGATGAACAGCCGAGGCGTCCGGGCCCTCAGCGCGTTCTCGAGCAGGATGGCGTTGAGCTTGTCGGCGTACCGCTGCGTGTCCTTGAACAGGTCGCAGATGCCGAGGCCCAGCGCGGAACCCTTCTGCGGGTACAGGGTGCAGATTCTAAACGGGAACAGGCCATGCTCGTAGTAGCCGCGCTCGTAGGTGAGCTTGCTGTCCTCGATGACCTGGTGGCCCGCCACACGGACGAAGTGAACGGCAGCGGTCCCTTTCTTCGGGTCGAACTCCTTTACCCACATCTCGAGCACACGGAGCGACTTCGCCCTGTACGGGGTGGTGGTGCTCTCGATGCGGTCGGCCTCGATGAGCCCCTCGTCTGCGGTCATGAACGGGTAGATGTCGGGGTAGTGCTGCTTGAACCAGTCCCACGGCTTCACGTCAAGGACGAAGCACGCACGGCCGTCCTGTATGTTCGGGGTCTGCGGGTCGCACATGAAGTTCTTGTTCATGACGTGGTGAATGAAAGCACCGCCCAGCCCGTTGTTCTCCATCGGGTCGTGGCCCGCCTCGAACACGCACCAGCCGTCTTGCAGGAAATCCTGCACGCCCTTCATGTACTCGCCCTCCCAGTCGCAGGCGTCGAGCTCCTGCTCCACGACTTTGGTCAACACCTTGGCCGTGACCAGGGGCGCTTCACCAGCGGCATCCGGCATGATGACCGCTTCGGGCAGCTCGTCGGCGAGGTCGGCCTTGATGTTCTCGATACAGCTCGTAATCATCGGCGTGCTCATCCGGGGCTTGCGGTCGTCACGGATAACCTCGGCGTCGTTCTCGCCCCAGTACGTGCCCTCGTAGATGGTCACGTTGTCGTCAAGGCGTTCCCACTCGTCCTTGTAGTAGACCTCGCGGTACTCCTCGAACAGGCCGTAGATAGCGCCGATGAACTCGGTGTCGGCCGGGTCGCCGGGCTTGTGCTCACACCCCAACCTGCAATAGATTTTCTCCATCCCAGTGAACGGGATGAGGGCTTCTTCTTTCGTTTCTGCTTTCATGCTGTTTCCTCGTCATTAGGCATAAAAAAATCCCCCTTCCTGTTTACGGGGGAGGGGGGTCAATGGGTCGATTGCGATTCTTCGCTTCACTTCCTCTTGCTTGCGCTTGGCCGGGCTCGGCCTTGTCATGAGCCCGTACCGCAGGGATTCGCAGTTGTGAACGACGAAGCCACCGTTTATGGCGAAACAGTGCGTTCCGTCAACTTCAAGATTGTACACAGGCTCTTCGCCTATACGTTTAACTGAGATAACTTTTGCCATTTTTTAATTCTCCTGCGTCGCCTAAGAGCACGAGCCCTGCAGTTATTCCCGCAGTACTTCGCTCCTTGAGGCGCTCTCGACATGAAGATGTTCCCGCACTGTTCACATGTGTACTCTTTGTATTCGGCGCTCGCCCAAACTTTTGCGGCCATTCTCTTTGCCACTTCTTTCGCTTCCGCCGTGTGGTGCCACGCATCCGCAAGCAAACGCGCAGAATCGGACATGGTTCTTAGCCTTGCTTTGTTTTTCTCATCAGAGCCGTGATGGCTCAAATGGGCGTGCACAGGCAGGAGCTCAAGATTCTCAATGTTGTTGTTCGCCTTGTCCTCGTCCTTGTGGTGGACATGGCACCCATCAGGAATCGGCCCGTTATGATATTCCCAAACAACTCGATGAAGACGTCTTCCTTTGTGCTGATAATAGTTCCCGCAGAAATAGAATCGCTCTCCGTTGAACTCCTGCTTTTTGTCATCGATAATAATGGTTTCCATCTTGTTCGCCCTTTCTCCGCCCGTTTAAATCCCACGAGAAAAGGAGAGGTGGGCGATACCTCTCCTCGGTTTGCAAATCCGCTCGCGGGTTATACCATAACGATGTTGTCCGCATCGGTCAGGTCTTTCACTTGTTTCCATGTTCCGTCTTCTAAAAGCACCTTGTGGTTGCCAGTGGCTTTGAACGAACCAGCATCCGTCTGTATCTCTAACACTTCCGCAGACGGCCGCGTCATACGGCAGTCATGGAACCAGCCGACAGAACGCGTGTGCCCATTATCCGTCGTAATGATTGCGCCAGTTTTGCCTACAAGCTCACGAATCGGGACAGCCCCGTTCAATGTTTCGACGAGCGTGTCCCCAGTCAAACAGGCGTGGTCTTCCTGATTATCCCCAATATCTTCATGGTCATGTTTGTCATAAGCCATGAGTGGCAAGGTTCTTATCAAGTTCTTGCAGGTCGAGAAGAACTGCACAAAGGGCTTACCGTCCGGGGCCACCGCCAGGTTCTCCCTCACCCGCATCCAGCCGTTCATGCGGTCGTTGTCGGCCTTGATGATGGGGACGCCGTTCATGATGAACGTATCGGCAATCGTCTCGCCGCCCATCGCGTCCTTGACGCCGCGCTTCTGCCACATATCGGGCGAAGCCACAGTGTACGTGATGTGCTCGGTGTACTGGTTGCCCTTGTCGTCAAAGGCGACGCTCCGCTTCTTGATGAGCTTTGCCATCTCGGACGCCGCCGTCTGGTTCTGGTAGACTTCCCGGTACACGTAGATGTGCGAGTCGGGGGCCACCGCATACCAGTACACGGCGCACGGGTCATTGAAGCCCCAGTCAATGCTGCGGAACCTTCGCCAATCCCGTGGGATGGTGAACGGCTGACACACATGGATGTCCGGGTCAAACTCGGTGAAGTATTGCCCCTCCACCGTGTCCCAGCGCCCGTCCAGGTACGCCTTGCGGAGGTGCTCGGGCAGCGCCTCCAACGTCTTTATGTAACCGGGGTTGGTCTCCATGAGGACGGTGTTGTCAGTGACCTTGGCCTGGATGAACACATAATCGTCTGGGTTCTCACCGTTTTCGTAGATACGGTCGATGAAGAGACGCTTGATGTAGTCATGGCCCGGGCCGCCCGGGTTACAGGTGTAGTAGATGCGAGGGCTGAAATCGGTCCTCGTGGAACGGCAGGACGTGGCGATGTAGGTGAGCATCCACTCGGTGAACGCCGTGGCCTCCTCGAAGCCAATCACGTCGTACTCCTGCCCCTGGTACTGGTACACGTCGTTGTCCGTGTCGCAGTAGCCGAGCTTGATGGTCGAGCCGTTCGGGAAGGTGAACGTCTTCGTTTCCTTGAGGTACTTGGCGAAGCCGTTTAGCTCTTTCAGCAACGGCTGAGTGTGGTTGCCGTCCAACTCGGCGAGCGTGCGGCGCAGCAGCAGGAGCTTGAGCCCCGCATACCGCAGGGCCAGCAGGATGAACTTGCGGCGAAGGACCCAGCTCTTGCCGCCGCCCCGGGCACCGCCGTATGCGATGCGGGGAGCGACAGCCCTCAAGAACTGGTCTTGCTTTGGGTTCGGCACGCCCTCAAGGACGAGTGCTTTCTTGGCCATTAAACCTCACTCCACCCGTACACACCGGGCTCCCACACGTTGTTGTCGATGTCGCTCACCCACACCTTGTCATTGTGCCGGACCTTATCGCCCTTCATGTACGGGTTCGTGGAGCCGGGCTGCTCCCACTCAGGGATTTCGCCGGGGTCGGGGTTGAGTACCTTCGCAAAGAGCGAGACGGCCACGTCGGGAGTCCAGTCAGCCTGCGAGGTGTGCGCTTGCAGCACCTTGTACAGCACTCCGTCATACGCGACGCGGTCGCCTACGAGGTACGCCTTGCCGACAGCCCACGCAGGGAACAGCGCGGGTCCCTCCGCCGCTTCTTCGTCGGGGAGCATGGCGGACGCACGCTCAATCAGCTCGCGGAGCTTGAATAGTTCTGACCTTTTCATTTGTTGCCTCCCAGTATGATTTCGAGCGCTTCTTTGTCGCTCACGTCGTCTGCGGTCTTCGGGTTGCTGTATCTGCCGCCGAGGAGTATGTTAAGCGATTGCAGGGGGTTCGCGTTGCCTTCCGCGTAGTACGTCACGCTCACGGTGTCGCCGGATGAGGACCACACATAGTTCTCGCCGAGGAGCATCTGCACCTCCTGCGCCGTAAGCTGGTACGTGAGGGGCGTGGCGAGCGTGTACACCACTTGTGCCCCGATGGTCGGGGTTGTTCCTGCCGCATACGCATCCATAGAGGACAGCCAAGGCTCGTTAATTGTTTCGCCGTTGTAGGACGGGATGTTGACCATATCCACGGTCAGTTCGCCGCTGACCACATCCACCGTGCCGCTGTAGACCGTCCCGGCTGGGGTTGTCCAATCGACAGCGTAGGTGTTGCCGTTGTAGGGTTCGTAGGTGGTTGCGGTGGAGCCAAGTTCAAGCTGAAGTTCAGCGTCTGCAAGATGCGCTCCACCACTTTCGTAAAACTGGAAGTACACGTATACATCAGCAGACGGAGTGTATGTTGCCGTCCACTTGCCATATGACAACTGCGTACCGCCGATAGAGTAGATGTACACAAAGTAGGTTGCATCCGTGCTGACATTACCTGACAAGGCATACTCTTTACCGCTGTGAAGCAAGAACCCTGTCCCATCGTTGTACCATCTCGCAGTTGTGGTCGAGCCGGGGGCTATTGCCTTTTTTGACGGGTCAATTAGATTCTTCCCCGTCCGATACACCGACAAACCAGCAAGGCCGCTGATGGGGCATATGTTGGAGTAGGGGGAATAGGCGGATAGCGAAGACCCTAACTCTAATTGGAGTGTAGCGTGGTCTGTCGCATTTGGAACATTAAACGCTACATAATACGCATTGGCTGGCGTAGAAACACTCGTTCCTGTACCTGCCGAACTAAGAAAATTGCCGTCAGCGTCATAGTATATATTCGCGCTTGTTCCTGTATTAGTTCTGACATACTGCGTATTTGGCAACACTGGTATTTTAGGGGAACCATAATAGTCATCACTCGACTTTAGTGCGCCAGTGGAGGAGTTCCAAAATTTGCCCTGACCATAATAGTCTGCGCTTTTATCATACTTATTCACCCCGCCCCCAGCGGGCCACGGGTTTGCGTAGCCGTGGAGGTCTTGGATAGGGGAGAGGTCAACAAGAAGCTCTTCGGCAGGCTTCGCCAGAGCGTCGAGCACATGAATCATGGTCCCCGTGACGGTCTTCAGCTCGGCCGTCGTCAGGTTGTTGAAGACCTCGGCGAGGAACTCCTCGATGCGCCACACTGGCGTGGGGATGGCGGCGTCCTCATCGTTCATGGCCTTGAGGTAAATGCCCCGCCAGAACTCCTCGATGCGGCAGGTGGGCGCAGGGATGCCAGGGTCAGCAAGCCCAGCGACGGCGCAATAGACGGCCCACAGGAACTCGTCGAGGTGCCAGGACCTTTCTGGGAACGGGCGGGGGTCAGCCGCACCCACGACAGCGTCGTAGATGGCCGCCAGCATCTGCTCGTAGTGCCACACAGGGTAGTCAGGGGGATTTATGCCATCAAGGCCCGCGATGGCTGCGAGCCATAATTCTTCACGGGTCATGGGTCAATTCCTCCGTGCGGTATTGCAGTGTCAGGTTTTCGTTGTCCATGTTGTCCTCACTGTTTTTGTACTTGTAGGGGTAAGAGCTTGTCGTTTTTGTCACTGTGGAGGGATGTAAGAGATTGTGGTTTTTACCTTAGTGTCGGGATGTAAGGGCTTCTCGTTTTTACCCCTGTAGCGGTATGTAAGTATTCTTTCCCATAGCCCCCCGCTATGGCACCATCACGGGTTTTTCCTCATATTTCAAAGGAAAATCTCAAAAAAAGACCCCCCTCTCCCTTCCAACAATAGGAAGAAAAAGAAAAGAATCTTTTGAGGAAACTATTCGTTAAAGACGTATTTAACGAATAGTTATCACCACCCCGGTGAATAAACGATGAATATAGGTAGGAATATCACTGCATGTTCTGCATATTCCTACATTGAATAGGCATCGCTGTCGCCCTGTATAACGACTTGTACCACGTTCTGGGTCTCTGGCTGTGTCTCTCCCATAGCAGTTAAGAGCATGCCAGCTATACGAGAATCAGCGTCTCCTGCTATGGCTGCCTGCATGAGCTCATCTGCTATGGCTTGCTTTGCACGTGATAGCGTGTTGCTTATCTTTTCGTTATCCTCATCTGAAAGTCCAGGCTTTTCCTCTCCGTTGATATAGCTGTATAGCGTTTCTCTCCTGCACTTGAGCCAAAGGGCAAGCCCTGTCATGGTGGGGAACTGTTTGCGATTCTTTATGTCGCCGGACTTTAAATTGTACGTTTTTTTGGACTGATTGCAGTGGTCAAAGTAGGCTTTGACTTGTGCCTCAAGGGCATCGGGGTCTGTAAAACAGAGCGGCTTGCTCATCGGCGTCCTCCTTCCTTCCATTGATATGGCCGAAAAATAAATATGGCCGTTGCTGTCCATCAGCCTCCGGCCGATTGTACGATACCACGTCAAGGCTGTCGTGTCAAATTGTCTAAGACAAATTGTTTCCGAATTGTGAACGGGTGAAAGCCAAAAACAAAATGTGACGTAATACCGTCATTTTGTGGGGGGGTTGACAAGTGACGAAATGTGTGCTACACTGGGCTTGCCCGGTTGGGGGGTCAACCTCCCAGGAAGGGCAAGCACCTTGAAAACTTGAGAGAAAGCTCGAATGAGAGAAACGGCATCGACGGCAACGGTCAATCGGGAATGAAAGGAGATGAAAGAAAAGATTCCCGGCCACGCCGACACGACAGTCGCGGAACGGCAAACGAGAACCGCCTCAAGAAAATAGAGACCGCCGCAACGGGAGCGGTTGCGGAACGCGAAACAGGACGCGGATGGCGCTGGTGCTGACAAGGTAGGCACAAACAAGATGACAGGAAAGGCGCGAACGGAAAAAGCGAAACGGTCCACGGGCACCGATGAGCCCGCCCACAAATTGGGTTGCGACCTACCGCAAGAAGGGAGAAAAAACCATGACGAACACCACCAACACCACCACCACTACTTTTGACGCCGCCGCCATCCTCAACCGCCTCTCCTGCCCTCCGACCCACGTCCGGGGCATCCGGGGCTACCACGCCGTTGACGGGACCGCGCTCACGTTCCTTGCTCTCAAGCGCAACGGCACGTTGGCCGAGGTCGCTAACCCCGGCATCCGAGCTTTCTACGGTATGGAGCTCGAGACCGACACGAACCGTTGCAGCATGGACCGCGACACAATCGCCCGCTATGTCCGGGACATCATGGCGGGCAAGGGTCTCCGGGACGTCGAGCGTGACGGCTCCGTGAGCGGGTTCGAGATTATCACCGAGCCATGCACCCTGCAAGCCGCCTGCTACGGGCTCCCGTGGGATGAGCTCTGCGCCACACTTGACCATCTGAACGTCAAAGCTCACGACGGTGAGAACACTGGCATCCACGTTCATGTGAGCCGCGCCGCGCTGGGGATGACCGACGACGCCCGCGACATGGTTTGTGCCAAGATTCTCGTGCTCATGGATAAGTTCGAGACCCAGCTTGTCAAGTTCGCCCGGCGCGATTGGGTCCATGAGTATTACTGCCGCAAGTACGCCAGCTATGACGCCACGGGCGAGAACAGCACCAAGAAAATGCTCAAGAAGTTCAAGGACACCGCCAAGCGCGAGGGCCAGAACGGCGAGAGGTACCGTTGCCTCAACCTCACCAACGCCCACACGGTTGAGTTCCGCATCTTCAAGTCCACGCTCAATCCCTTGAGCATCCGCGCCATCTTCCAGCTTTGCGACACGATGGTGACGTACTGCAAGACCCACACCACGCCCGAGGTGCAGGCTTGCACATGGTCCGAGCTCATCGGGACCTGCAAGCTCCCCGAGCTCGCGACCTACTGCACCAACCGGGGCATCGCCTGAGCGCGAGCCCTTCCGCCTGATGATGGGGGAGGCGGCACCTCCCCCGAAACGCTGAGAGCGTCGCGGATAGCCGCAAAAATCTAAACGAGGAGGAGAAAAACATGAGTAAATTTTACGGAACAGTAAACGGCGCGGCCCGCACGGAGGCCACGCGACGCGGGCACGACTTCATCAAGGTGAGCGCCCAGTCGTGGGACGGCTCGCTCATCACACGTATGCACTATGACCATGACGGGCGGCTCATCGTGCAGCTTTCCTGGGCTGATGGTTCGAGCTCCTGCTATGGCCGGACTATTTTCGAGGGCACTCTTGACGAGCTCGAGGCAAAGCTGAGCGCAAAGGTGCCCGCGCATCTCGCGTACAGCAAGAGCGCTCTTATCAGTGGGATGGAGGCCGCCGGGTGCACGTACGACGAGATTGACAGCACGGATAGCTGGCTCGTGTTCAACGGCGAGTATGGCAACACGGTACACTTCGAGTCGTGGGACGAGGTAGCCGACTGGCTGAACGGCGTCGTCTTCGACGACCCGGACGTCGCTGACCGCGTGTACTGCGCCATGAACAAAGCAGGCGAGTAAAGGAGGTGCTGACCATGATGGCCGACTTGTACAGAATAGACGGACCAACCACGGCGGACGTGCGGGTGGAATACCACCGCAAGCCGGGCGAAACGACCTACGCCATTCACGTGTTCCACCGTGCTGGCGGCAGGTGGGAAGAATCAGCCGACCTTTCCGAGCACCGTTACGGACCCGCAAAGGTGGAGGAATCAATCGAGATGGCGCGGGCGAACGGATTTATCGTCACCACGCCATACGACGACGACCTGAGACACGAACAAAACCACTAACGACCAAAGAAAGGAGTGCAACACTATGGCCATGACGAAAGAGAATCAGTTTTCCACCGACACCATCACCCTCCGCACCCTGCGCACGCTTATCCCGGGCGACGCGCCCATGACCTTCAAGAAAACCGAGCTCGCCGAGCGCATCAACACCACGGTGCCCCGGCTGACCGGGTCCTTGACGAGGCTGGCGTCCAAGTCGCTCATCGACTTCGAGACGTCCGGGCGCGGAGCCTTGACCATCATCGTCTCGCACAACGGCTCCCCCGTGCGCGAGAGCACGAGCGCTCCCGCACGTAAGCGAGCGTGCGTGTGCAAGGCGTGTGGCGCGGTCGGGCACAACGACGAGGCACTGTTCTGCTGGAAGTGCGGACGGCCCTTGCGGACGCCCGAGGAGCTCCTCAAGTCCAAGTTCAGCGAGGTCCTCTCCCGGTTCCCCCGTTTGTACGGGGCGAACGTCGAGCAGGCCGACAAAGACATGCAGGTCCTTCGCGAGGTTGCGGACCTTGCTTTTGCCAAGAAAGGAGAGTGATGAACATGGCAAAAATCAAAACCATCAAGCGCATCCTCACCGGGTGCGGGTGCGTGTCCGTAAAGTCCAAGAGCCAGGACGAGTTCCTGGCCGTGGCGTGCTCACCCGAGTGCGTCGTTGAACACTTCGGCGACCTTTGCGTCCTTGACGCGTACGCCGAGACACTGTCAGAGGATTTGGGTGTAAACCTGGTCCTCGTGGTGGCGTAAACAATCAGTGAATTTTCAGAGAAGGAGGCTGACATTATGTGCATTATCGCGATAAAATGCAAGGGCGTTGACATGCCCAGTGAGGAAACTTTAAAGACCATGTGGGTGAATAACCCGCACGGCGCGGGCCTCATGTATGCGGACGGAGATGGCAAGGTGTACATCGACAAAGGCTACATGGACTGGACGAGCTTCATCGGGCGCATACACACGTTAGGCGACCCGGAAACGCTCAAAGACATGGCCATCATCATGCACTTCCGCATCGCCACGCACGGGGGAATCAACCCGAGCTGCACTCACCCGTTCCCCGTGAGCGACAGAATCAGTGCGCTAACAAAGCTCAGACAGTCGTGCAAGGTGGGCGTAGCGCACAACGGCATCATTCCCATCAATCCCAGGGATGGCATCAGCGACACGATGGAGTGGATAGCAAGCGAGCTGTCCACGATTGCCATGCGCAAGCCGCAGTGGTACAAGGACAAGAAGCTGCTGGCAAAGATTGGCAAGCGAATCCAAAGCAAGATTGCTGTCCTCGACGGGCGCATGTGCGTGAGCTACTATGGGGACTTCATCACCGAGAAGGACGGCATGATTTACAGCAACACGAGCTACAAGCCCCGCTATTCAGCCGTGTACACGTACAGGGGAGCGGCCCCGTACGAGATTGACACCGAGGAACCTATTGACGAGTGGGATTATGACGCCCCGTGGGAAACCGGGCGAGCTTCTGTCTGGCTCATGCCCGTGGACGAGTGCGACAGCGGCGAGGTCGTTTACGTCGGCTCGCACAAGCGCGTCATGGACACCGAGGACCTCTGGTGCTCTGGCTCCGGGCGTGTGTACGGCATTGACTACGACACCGCCATCGCGTACAGGCTGGACAACATGACCTGCACCAAGGCCCCGTGGTTTGATTATCGAGACGGGTTGAAGTTTGAAGAGGGCGGCACCATGCACGCATGGCCCTTCTGACGGGAAGGAGGTGATACTCATGGCAAAAGGCGAAACCTGGAAAACATGGGAGCGTAGCCAAACGACGACCATCAACGTGCGTTTGCACAAGACGCACGACGCAGACATATTGGACGGGCTCGCACGGGCGAAAGAAAAAGGCGAGCCCAAAGTCACCGCAATAAAGCGGTGGGCCCGCATAGGAATCGAGATTGACAAGCATGACGAGGAGTGATATGCTTCTCATGCAACAACAGTTCGTCATGGTTTGTTGCCGGGGGTCTCTGGTGGTGCGGAGACCCCCACCTTTTTTCTGCCTCGTGCATGTAACCGTGCATGTAACGGAGGCCGTGAAAGGCGCTCACATGATGGCAAAAACCACGCTATTATGTGAGCATCATTCACAGGGGTTCGACTCCCCTACCGGGTACCAACAAGTGAAAGAAAAAAGCCCCACATTCTGGGGCTTTTTTGTTACTCCGAATCAGTTGGTGCATGTAACGTGCGTGTAACGGCTTCGAGTTTTGCTTCACGGCCAACGTGCGTATACTCCATCGTCTGTGCGTAGGAGCTATGGCGCATAACCGCCGAGATGATAGCAGGCTGTACTCCTGCGAGAGCGAGAGCCGTGGCCGTTGTGTGACGACATTCATGGATGGTGTGAGGTCGGGTGCCAGCCCGAGCGAGAGCCCTCTCGTAATGCTTGCGGAACGCCGTGTCCGACACATGAGGGAGCTCGCCCTCCACCACCAAGCGGCGAACGAGTGGACGGATGGCGGGCACGAGGATAATCTCACCCTCCTTTCCTGCCTCCGTCTTTCTCCCGCCGAGCATGTAGCCGTCATCCAGGTGCACGAGGTCAGGCGTAGCTTGCATTAGCTCACCCACCCGAAGCCCGGTGTATATCATGACGAGAGCTGCTGCGGTGTATGGGTCGGACGTGCGTGCGTAGTCCTGCCACAGCAGGTCAATCTCCTCCGGGCTGAACGGTTCCTTATGGGGTGCCACCTTAGCCGGGAGCTTGAGCGCCTGCGTGAAGTCACGGTCAGCGTAGCCGGACACCATAGCATACTGAGACATGAGCGAGAACAGGGTCTTGAGGTCACGAGCAGGATAGAACGTGGTCTGCTCGTTGATAAGAGCCTGCATGTGACGGACACCAAGGTCCACCCACCGCACGTTGTACAGCGGCGCACACTTAGCGTAGGCTCCACGCATGATGGCCGCACGCTTCGCCGACACCTGCGGCAGGTACGTTGGAGACCACTCAGCCCACAGCTCAGCGAACTTGACAGGCCGAACCGATGGCAGGGCAAACGTGACCGTCCTCAACCAAGCCTCGGCCTCGCGTTTCGTGGCGAAGCCGCGCCGCGACTTAGTCAGCCGCTTGCCCGAGGCGTATGACGTGAGCACGGCCGTGTACGTGTGGCGCTTCGCATCACGGATGATGGAGCCACGGCCATTACTTCTCTTTGTCATTGGCAAAATCCTCCAGTGCGGCGAGCACACGGCGAAGCCCGGTTATCTCCTTGATGGACATGCGTAGGCCAGCCGAGTTCTCATCCTCGAGACCGAGCAGATAGTCGGAGCTAACCCCAAACAACCTGCACATCTTAGCGAGCATATCCAGGGACGGCTGTGAGTCCCCATGCTCCCACTTCAAGTAGCGAGTGCGTTCGATACCGAGCGCCTCGGCCACATCCTTTTGCTGTGCGAATCCGGCAGACAGCCTCGCACGTTTTAATCTATCCCCGATGTTCATACCAACAGTATACGTGAAGAACCTTCACTCGTCAACCCCATAATGTTCCAGATTGGAACGTGACTTAGGGTCCTGGTGCTGGTATAATATACCCATAGAGTGAATCAAATTCAGTTATCGTGAAGGAGGCGAAACACATGCTGAAAGAATTGAGAACCAAGAACGGCTACAAACAAGTGGATGTTGCCCACGAGCTTCACATCGACCGAAGCCTCGTGGCCAAGTGGGAGACAGGCCGGGCACGCCCGAGCATCGAGATGCTCATGCCTCTCGCCCACATGTACCGGGTCTCTACCGAGAGGCTCATTGAGGTCATCCTCCAGGGGGTGAGCGCATGACGGTCACAGAGCTACAGGCCCGAGAGGCCATCATCACCATGTGGGGCGGGGTCATCCTGCTGGCGGTCCTGTCCATCTGTGCCACCATCCTGCTGGTGCTGGCCCTGCGGCGATACAGCCGTGACCAGGAGCAGGCACACGCCGAGACGATGGCCCGAATCCAGGCATCGAAAGACATGGGTCAGACGGCATGGGCCCAGACCGACGTGAACAAGCTCCACATCATCCGTGAGCAGGCGAAGCGCATCGCCGAACTTGAAGGGTGGAAAGCCCGGACGGAGAAGCGCATGAAGGACCTGCGCCTGTCGGAGGTGTTCGCCGATGAGTAAGTACAGGTGTAACGAGTGCGGCTGGGTCTTCGATGAGCCGTACATCTACGAGGAACCCGACGTGGGGTACGCCGCCTTGTGGTGCCCCGAGTGCCACTCTGACGACATCGTGGAGGTCCAAGAGTGCAAGTTCTGTGGGGAGCTCACGCCCCTTCACATGCTCACGGCTGACGGCTACTGCGACACCTGCGTGAAGCACGCCGCCCGGAAATTCGACCTGCTTCTCAGCTCGAAGTTCGAGCCCGAGGAGCTGGATATATTCAAGAGAGAGTTCAACATCGAACCAATCAACTACTGAGAAAAAAGGAGGCAACATGAAAGGCACACTAACCATCAGTGCGGGCGACTACGGCATCAGCGTCGAGGCGTCGCTCATGTTCACGAACGACTGGAAGGACCAGCACGACATCGGTCAAATCATTGACAGCCTGCTCAGCTACGAAGCTCCGAAGCAGGACATCATGGCCGAAGCAAAGGAGGACGAAGAATAATGGCAAGCAAGCTCGTTTGTATCATGGGCGAGTCTGGCTCCGGCAAGACCACCGCTATGCGGACCCTGCCCCCCAAGGAGACGTGCTACATCGACGCAGACCTCAAGGGTCTGAGCTGGCGTGGCTGGAAGAACCAGTACAACAAGGAGGCCAAGAACTACATGGCCGAGAACGACCCATTGAAGGTGCTCCGTGCCCTGTGGGTCATCAACAACGACAGGCCCGACATCCACTACGTAGTCATCGACACCATCAACGGAATCATGGTGGCCGATGAAATGCGGAGGATGAACGAGAAGGGCTACGACAAGTGGGCAGACCTCGCCGCCTCTGTGTGGGTGCTCATCGACGATGCGCTCAAGATGCGAGACGACCTCACCGTCATCTTCCTGGCCCACTCGCAGACGGACCGAGACGACAGCGGCTACATGTTCACGAGGATAAAGACATCGGGCCGCAAGCTGGACAAGATAGTGCTGGAGTCCAAGTTCACCACCGTCCTGCTTGCCAAGGTAATCGACGGTCAGCATGTATTCGAGACCCACGCTGACCATAGCACGACCAAGACGCCCCTGGGTGCGTTCGAGCCCGGGGAGAAGCAAGTCCCCAACGACATCATGGAAGTAATCAAGAGACTGGAGGAGTTCTAAACCATGCGTAAACCCGATAACTTCGACACCGTTGCCGCCAGTTTGGCGTTTGAACCGCTGACCCTCGGAGGCCACGCCTGCATCATCAAGGGCGTGGAGGAAACCACGAGCAAGGC
>JAEIGA010001436.1_pt1 | contig 37247 bp, 59 predicted proteins | sample 9270691 | NCBI WGS metagenome assembly JAEIGA01 (sample SAMN17057246, study PRJNA624740) | gut metagenome | biome: biome; isolation source: fecal sample | host: Bos grunniens | place: China: Xizang | collected 2019
CTTAAATTTGTAGAAACCGAAAAACCAACCATTTTATGCATGCAAGAAGTACAACCACATATGGCTCGTTTTTTAGTATCTAAATTAAATTATAAATATGATTTCTATGGTACAGAAAGATATGGCGGTATGCGATTAAATCACAGTATAAATGCAACTGGTGAAGGTTTGGCAATAATGTATGATAGAGATAGATACACTTGTTTTGATAAAGGAACATTTTGGTTATCTCTTCATCCCAAGAGACCATCAGTATTATGGAAAATTGTGGAAGATATGAGAATATGTGTTTATGTAGGTTTGCACGATAAAGTAACTAAAGAAACTTTTTATGTATTTAACGGACATTTTCACCATAACGCCAATGAACTATTAAAATTATCAGCAGATTTCACAGTGTCTAAAATTAAACAAATTACAGGCGGATTAAATTCTTTCTTTTGTGCTGATTTAAATGATTATTGGGATTCTCCAAATATGAAATCTTTTGATGAATACTATGAAAATAAAACTGGCAACTGTGGATATACGTTTAATTCGTTTAAAAAACCATTTAAAACAATAGATGCAATATATTTTAATGGTAATTATAATATAAAACTTTATAATGGTGATTATGGAAGACCATTATCAGACCATTATCCACTTGGAATTAGTTAAAATTTATTAATTTAAAATAAATAATTTAGGGAATATTTTGTATATTCCCTATTTTTTTATATCTTTGCAAAAAATAAAATAACATATACTATGGTTAATGAATATAAAAAACTTTATTCTTCAGAACTTGTAGATGCTTCCCAAGAATTTCTTGAAAATTACAAATTGGAAAATTCAATTGAAGGCATGGTAAATGTATTAAAAGCTGCATTAAAGAATATTGAAAATGAAAATGATGTTAATTCAATTAAAGATTTAATTATTGAAGAAATAAAAGACAAATTTACATTTTCATATCTGCAAGGAGCTAACTATGCTATAAGAAATAATATTACAAGTATTAAATCAAATAATGATGAAAAGTTATCTCCATTTCACGAAAATATGGATTTTGCGTTTATTTTTAATTTTTCAGATAATGATTTTGGTTTATATTTTGAAAGAGCTGCTGAATTATATTGTGATGAATACAATTCCATAATGAATAATATTGATATGTATTTTGGCATAAATCATGATGATGATTATGATAAAAAACATATACAATTATTACAAAAAAAGGATATGATTATCCAAATGTTACAACATGGTTTTTTATCATATTATTATGAAAATAAGTGTGATAGAATAAGTTTAAGACAAACAAGTATTTATGATTCAATTCAAGATTCAACACATTTGATTAAGGAATATTTTAATTTTGAAGATAATCATAAAATATATAAAAAAGGTGAAGATGGTAAATATTTTGTAGATGAAGAAATACCTAATTTATATATAGGTACTACAAAAGAAATTGAAGAAGTATTGCCTAAATTTGGCCATGTTTGGGAAAATGATAATAGACAATTTCCAGTTGATTGTAATGGTGAAACACTTATTGTATATACAGAAGATAATAAATTAAAATATATGATAAGATAATTTAACATATTTTAATAAAAAAATATTTTAATTTGTAATTAATTTATATATGTTTGTAACAGTTATGGAACATTATGTACATTCTTATAAAAATCATATTGAATTAATAAATAAAAATTCAATTGTAAATCTAGATGTTTTTTATTATGAACAAGTAAATGTATATGCAATTAGTAAACCAAATTATAATTGGTTCTCAAAATCAAAAATAATTAAAAAATACATTTATTATGATAAAGAATTTAATAGTGTATCAGAAGTGTTAGATTCAATAGTACATCCAATTTTAGGGCATGTTTTAAAATTTGATAATATGAAAAATATATTTTATTTTTCACCAATGATTAGAATTGAATTTTCAAATGGCACTAGGAAAAATTTACAATTTAAAAATGATAAAGAATTAAATGAATTTTACAATAAATTAACTAATGAAAATTTTATTAAAATGAATTAATATGAGAAATCAATGGGCACAAAAAACATATGATGAAGTTTATTCCGCAACTAATTTGGATGATGTTAACAATATTTTTAATGGTATTAGATATTTAACTAAATCTGAAATTGGTGCTATTATTGGAGAAATTATAGGTAATTTTAACTCCAATATGAATGAAAAACTATCAATCATTTTAAAATCAAAAAAATATAATGAAAATCTTGATTGTGTATCAGAATTACAAGATTCTGTTATAATGTGTTTATTTAAAGCATTTTTTAATAATATTAAAAATGGTAATACAACATGTAAAAATCATTTAAAGTCATTCATTCTAGATGATACAATTAATTATTGTTGGGGAATTAATGATGAGGAAAATAATTCAATTTTACATATCTTAATGGAAAATTGTAACTTATTAAATGATAAAGAACTAGATGAATTTTTATCTATCATCCCATTAGAACATTTTAGTGTATTAAATAAAAATAATAATAATGAAAATGTAATTAAATTATTTAAAGAAAATAATAGACTAAAAACAAATAATAAAAAGAAAAGAATAATTGATTTGTTAAATAAACATACAGATAATCAATCAATTGAAATTGATATTAGTGCATATGTGTTAGAAACTGTTTAAATATAATAATATGGGTAATCAAAATTGGATTCAAAGTGGTGATAAATTTTCACAAATTAGTAAAAGTGCAACAATTACTCAAGAATTGCCAGTAGGTATTTATACCTTGAATCAAAACGAAATGACTGGGGAATTCTTTTTAATAAAACAATCTGATAAGTTTTCTTTCCCATTTAAAGTGTATGGAATTGAAGAAAAATTTATTGGTCATGTTATGACAACTTTTCAAAATACAAAAACTAATCTTGGTATATTGCTTAATGGCGTTAAAGGTACAGGTAAAACAGTTTGTGCAAAAATGCTTGCAAATGAAATGAATTTGCCTTGTATCATCATTTCTAGAGAATTTAATAATCTAAATGATTATCTTGCATCATTGGAATGTGATTGTATTTTATTCTTTGATGAATTTGAAAAGAATTTTGAAAAAAATAACAAGAACCTATTATCAATTATGGATGGTGTTTATAACACAACATTTAGAAAGGTGTTTTTGTTGACAACAAATACAATATATATTGATAATAATTATATCTCTAGACCATCTAGAATTAGATATAAGAAAACATTTGGTAATCTTTCTCTTGATGTTATTTTTGAATATCTTAATGATAATCTTAAAGATAAATCAAAAATGAAAGAAATTGTTGAATTTATTAATACATTATCAATTTCAACAATTGATATTTTAAAATGTATTGTTGATGAACTTAATCTTCATAATTGTTCAATTAATGATATTAAGGATATTATTAATATTGAATCAGCACAACATATTTATAAGGCGGTTTTAGGATTTAGTATGCAAAGTATTGATACTTTCAAAACCAAATTTAATGAATGTACTGAAAAAATTAAGAATGAGGAAAAAGATGAAGATGGGTACACTTATGTTGATTATGATGACTTCAATAATTTTTCAATAAATACTTTAGCAACTAATAAATCTATTGTGTTCCTTGAACAAGGAGACCAAGTATCACAATATACTGTTGAAGAACCTATGGATTCTGATGGGGTTATTGTTCTTAAATTTAATAATAATTTAGTTTATGCTAAAATTCTTAATATTGAAGATAAACCAAAATTGTATGGTTCTAAGTTAAGTGCATTTGAATATGCTTATTGTTTGTAAAAATTTTGGCAAATTACTAAAATTTAAAATGGTGTGGCATTTATGTCATACCATTTTTGTTTATATATTTTTTAATATTTATAATAAAATAAAAAACATAAAAATGGGAAATGAATTTATAAATTATTTATTAGTTTATTTTAAAGGTAATCATTATTTAGATGAACAAATTTTTTTTGCATTAAGTAATGATGGTTATAATTGGACACCGATTAATGATGAGAAACCAATAATCAATTCTGAAGAAATCGCATTAAAAAAATCAATTCGTGACCCTCATATAATTCGTACTGAAAATGGGGAATTTTATATGGTTGCTACTGATATGAGAAGTTCTAATGGATGGGATTCTAATTGTGGTATTGTATTACTTAAATCAAATAATTTAATAAATTGGACTAGTCAAACAATAGATTTTACAATAAAATGGCCAAAAATTTTTAATAAAAATACAATAGAAGCAGTATGGGCACCAGAGACAATATATGATAAAAAAAATAATAAATATATGGTATATTATACAATTAAAGAAAAAAATAAAAATTATATGATATATTATTCATATGCCAATGAATATTTTACAGATTTAACCGAACCTAAATTATTATATAATCATAATATGCTTAATACCATTGATGCAAATATTATTTATCATAATAATAAGTATCATATGTTTTTTAAAACAGAAGATGACCAATCACAAGGAATACAAAAAGCAACATGTGATACATTACAAGGGTCTTGGCTGCCAGAAAATGAATATATACAAAAAACTCATTTAAATGTCGAAGCACCAAATGTATTTAAACTTAATGATAATAATGGTTTTATACTAATGTATGATTGTTTTATGGATAATAAATATGAATATTGTTATAGTGATGATTTAATTAATTTTAATAAAATAAATTCTATAAATAATAATATTATAATAAGACATGCTTCAGTAATACCAATAACTAAAAAAGAAACAGAAAGATTAATTTATAATTTTCCAAACATAAAAAATAATAATTTAAAACTATTTATAGATAATGAAAATCTATAATATGGTATGGAAATAACACAAGAATTAAAAAGTTTATTTAATATTGTAAGAGTTAAATTAGGACATCCAATAAGAAAAATTGAATTGGACGATAATCAAATGTGTGCATTACTAGAAGTTTGTGTGGGCGATTATTCTGAAAAAGTTCATAACTGGATTATACAATCTAATTGGTTAAATATGAACGGAAAAGAAATAAAATATATGCAAACTCCACAAGATTTAGCACATTTCTTTACAACAAGACAATTAGACTTTACAAAAGATTATAGTTATTGGTTTAGTAAAGAAGTTGGATTACAACAAAGAGGTGACTTTGAATTAAAAAAAGACTTCATAACTGTAGAAAAGGGAAAACAATGTTATATAATACCAAGTGGCAGAGAAATAAATAAAGTGTTATATGTTACACCATCTACAACAAAAACAGCATTATATGGTTCTTATGGAACTCTCGATACTGGTATTGGTGGTGGTATGGCACAATTAGGTAATCTAGGAGTAATGGGTGCTGGAATGTCTAGTTTTTATGTTGGAAATATGTATGATGCTGCATTGATGTCATCGGATTTAAAATATAAAAATTCTTTCTTTAGAGGTGATTTAGCATATAAAGTTACTGCTGGACCAGAAGGTACACATATATTACATTTATTATCGACTCCAGGTTCTCCAAATTCATTAGGTGGACTTGCTGCTGATGATACTTGGGGATGGAATAAATATTGTGGTTATGTTGTTTGGTATACATATTATGATACATATGGTGCAAGTGATGAACAATTAGATGCTTGTAGAATTGAAAATAAAGATGATATTTTAATTACACCAGATTCTGTTCCTCTATCAAAAATGAGATATGAACTAATGAATGAACCAACTAAAAATACAATAAGACAATTATTAGTTGCTGAAGCAGCACAAACAATAAGTTTTATTAGAGGTTATGCAAGTGGTACAATACAAATACCAAATGCACAAATGCAATTGGATTATCAAATGTTAGGAGAATATGGTAGAAATGAAAAAGATAGAGTTTTCAATGAACTAAAAGAAAGATTGGAAGCAATGCTACCTTGGAATCTTGTTAAACATCAAGCAGATATGGCAGAAAGTAATATGAAATTATTATCTTATAAACCATTAGGTATTTATTGGAAATAAAGTTATTAATTATGGAAATATTATTTGTAGGTAATAAACCATTAAACTTCAATATTGATTATAATCAATATGATATAATATGTCAAGTAAATAGAATGGGAAATATATTAAAAATCCCACGTGTTGATTTATGGTATTGTGATTGCCATAAAGAATTTTTTCAACTAAATAATAACATAAAAGAAAGTGAAGTTGATTTTAAAAAAGTTACTGTTTTATTACCATATTCTAGATTAAATAATAAATTTATATTAAAAGATAAATTTAATTTAAAAAATATTAAAATTTTAGATATTGAAACTAATGAAAAATCAACATTTGAAATAAATGGCATTCAAAAGAAAAATAATGTTTTGACTAGTGATATTATATTCTTGAAATGGGTAATTAAAAATTACCCAAATTATAACATTACTGTAATAGGATTAGATGTTTATAATAGGGGTTATATCATGTCTAATTTACCATCACATAAAGGTACTTGGCATGAAAATGCTGTATATGATGAAGAAGAATGGTTGAAAAAATTAATTAAAAATAATAAAATAAAATTTATAAATGATGTACCCAATAATAATACCAGTGAAGAAAAAATCAGTAAGATTGGATAATAAAAATCATATATTAATTGATTACACATTAAATTATGCTCAATCTTATGGTAAAGAAAACATTTTTATATTAACTGATGATGAATATATAATTGACAAATATGGAAAAGAATATAATATAATATTTGATGATAATAATAAAAAAGATATATTATATTCATTAAATAGTGCAACTGAAAAATGTGGATTTAAATATGTACATTTATTATGTGTCACAAATCCGTTCAGAGAAAAAAATGTTTTATTAAAAATGGAAACAAAAATGATGAATAATAATGATGCATCATTTATCACAACAAAAGTACAAATACCAAATAGAAAAATATTTCTACTTGATGAAAATGATAAATTTAAGTATACATCAAAAAAAGGACGAAAAGGAAAATATGTTAAAAGAACTTATATGATTGATGGTTCAGCATATTTAATAAATTGTGACTTTTTAAAAAATATATGTGAACAAAAAAAACCAAATAAATCATTTTGGGAAAGTGATTTTAAAACGGTTGTGAATAATGTTCCATTTATGGATATTGATATTAAAGAAGATTTAGATGATTTTAATTTTATTTGTAACTATGGATTAAATAAAAAAGAGGAATAAATTTATTCCTCTTTTTTTATTGTATTTTCATAATTTAATTTATATTCCTCATATTTCTCCATTAATTTATGCCTCATTGGTAACATATCTGGATTACATTCGAAAAATTGATTAATTTTTCTATTTTTATCAGCAATATCGCCTCTCTTAATGAATCTATCACACCATTCTTCCCAACTACGAGTAAAATAATGATTTAAGCAAACCTTATCAAAACATCTATAGTCACGACTATGTAAACCATTAGTTGAAATACCAAACATTGCTTCATGATTTCCTAAAAATTGTTGATTTGGATATTTTAAATTACACAATGTCTTATATACCCATTTTATACCATCTTGTTTTAATGTATCGCAAGTCGTTTTAAATGTTTCAACAACGGATGCTTTAGGGTTATCAATTAAACCATTAGCATTAAACATTTTCCAAAATAAATAAACGCCACCCTCGTTTTGATATTCATTTATCAATTTTTGTAAATTCCAACCTTCTTCAAACATTATAAATTCATCAATATCAATGAACGCAACCCAATCAAAGCGTTGATTGTATTTTCGCAAAAAATAATTATATAACCAACACTGTTTACTTCTGTTTTTCTTAAAACTATTTTTTATGCTATATAATCTATTTAAATGAACTTGTGGGTATTTGTCCGTAATATCTTTATGTGACTTAGATTTATAATCTTCAAATAACCATATTTCATCAAATCCTAATGAAATATTGTGATTAATCCACTCTTCTAAGTATTGGTGTTCATCCTTAATTATAGTACAAGTTGCCGTTTTAAATTTTTTTATTACTTTTTCCTCTTTCTTTTCAGAAACTATTTTTAGTAATAATTCTTCTGTAACATCTTTTAATAAAATAGACCTTTCTTTAAATAATGGTAGTAAAAATAACAACTTATCCATTATTTTATCATTGTCGAAAATTAATAATTTATACTTATTCAAAATATAATATAAATTATAATTATCATTCGTTGATTTACAATCAATAGTTAAATCTTTATCAATATAAATAAAATAACTATTTTCACCAAAACTATTTATATAATTTAAAATATTCATAATATATAGTTATCTTTTACTAATAAATAGTTGTATAACAAAAAATATCATATAATTAGTTTATAAAAAATTTCAGTAAGACATTTGGTTAAACCATTATTGTCTTACTGAAATTTATTATTTTAATATATTAATACACTTTAATCGGTAAGAATTTCTATACTGAATCCACACTTGCTTGAATTTAATAAGGTATTCCATTCTCCACCACTATATCCACTATGACCTTGTGGTAAATATAACTTATTAACACCTAATGAATAGGTATCTTGACCTGTGTAACTAAATGACATACCAAATACACAACGACCTAAATTTGGTGCTGTTACAGAACGACATACAATCGTTTGTAATTTATTACAATAAGTAAATGCATTATTACCAATACTTGTTACTGAATCTGGTATTTCAATTGATTTTAAACTTGTACAATAATAAAATGCACTATCACCAATACTTGTTACAGAATTTGGTATTTCAATTGATGTTAAACTTGAACAATACTTAAATGCATAATTACCAATACTAGTTACTGAATTACCTAATGTAATTGAGGTTAAATTTACACAATAAGAAAATGCATAATTACCAATACTTGTTACTGAATCACCTAATGTAATTGAGGTTAAATTTACACAATAATAAAATGCACTATCACCAATACTTGTTACTGAATCTGGTATTTCAATTGATTTTAAACTTGTACAATAATAAAATGCACTATCACCAATACTTGTTACTGAATTGGGAATGATAGAGTTTTTACAACCTTGTATTAATGTATTTGTTGCAGTTTCAATTATACAATTACAGTTTTCACGACTGTCATAAACAGTATTACCATCAGAAACTATAATACTTACTAAACTTGAACAATATCGAAATACACTCTTACCGATACTTGTTACTGAATTTGGTATGTCAATTGATGTTAAACTTTCACAATAATAAAATGCTTCATCACCAATACTTGTTACGGAATTTGGTATTTCAATTGATGTTAAACTTGAACAACTATAAAATGTATTATAACCAATACTTGTTACGGAATTACCTATTGTTATTGATGTTAAACTTTTACAACTATAAAATGTCAAATTACCAACTGTTGGTTCATTAAAGTATATTTTCACTTCATCACTTGATGATATTGTTGCTGTTAATTTATAATGGGGAACACCATTAATGGCGATACCAGCAAACATCTCATCATTGTAATTTTCATTTAAAAGTTCTTCACTTGCCAATTGAACATTATCACCGCCATTATATCGTGCAGTTACATAATATGGTGTTTCTTCAAATGGTAAAGTATCTTCACCATAGTAATCTTCATCGTAGTAGTCATCACCATAGTAGTCCTCACCATAATTACCATTTGAACCGAAGGTTTTTATACTGAACCCACACTTGGTTGAATCTAATAAGGTATCCCATTCTCCACCACTATATCCACTATGACCTTGTGGTAAGTATAACTTATTAACACCTAATGAATAGGTATCACGACCTGTGTAATTATATGAACCAGCACCAAATACATAATAACCATCTAAACTTGGTGCTGTTAATGAACGACATACAATCGTTTGCAATTTGTTACAATAAGAAAATGCATAATTACCAATACTTGTTACTGAAGTTGGAATGTCAATTGATGTTAAACTTGTACAATTATAAAATGCACTATCACCAATACTTGTTACAGAATTTGGTATGTCAATTGATGTTAAACTTGAACAACTATTAAATGCACTACCACCAATACTTGTGACGGAATTACCTATTATTACTGATGTTAAACTTGTACAATTATAAAATGCACTATCACCAATACTTGTTACGGAATCTGGTATTTCAATTGATATTAAACTTGAACAAGATTGAAATGCGACATCACCAATACTTGTTACGGAATTACCTATTGTTATTGAAGTTAAACTTGTACATTTTAAAAATGAATAATCACCAATACTTGTTACGGAATCTGGTATTTCAATTGATGTTAAACTTTCACAATACTCAAATGCATCATCACCAATACTTGTTACGGAATTTGGTATTTCAATTGATGTTAAATTATTACAAGCATAAAATGCACCATTACTAATACTTGTTACGGAATTTGGTATTTCAATTGATGTTAAACTTCCACAAGCATAAAATGCATAACTACCAATACTTGTCACTGAATTTGGTATTTCAATTGATGTTAAACTTGAACAAAACTCAAATGCACCATCACTAATACTTGTTACGGAATTTGGTATTTCAATTGATGTTAAATTATAACAAGCATAAAATGCATAACTGCCAATACTTGTCACTGAATTTGGTATTTCAATTGATTCTAAACTTGTACATTCAAAAAATGCTCTATCACCAATACTTGTTACGGAATCTGGTATTTCAATTGATGTTAAACATTTACAAGATTGGAATGCATAATTAATATCTGTGTTTGAATCAATAATAAAATAAATATCGTTATACCCTTTTTTCAAATAAGCAGTATTACCATTTAGTTCTACATTTGATTTTAACACATTTAAAACATGAAAAAGTTCACAAATTCCATCGTTTTCCATATAATATGTTGCATATATAATGCTATATTCATGAGAACTATTGTCTACTCCATAATTATAATTTCCACCATCTATTTTAAATCCACATAATTCTTTATCTAACAATATGAACCATTGTTCGTCAATATCATAATCCTTATGGTTCATTGGTAAGTATAATGTATTTATTTGTAAAGAATATGTATTTCTACCCGCTAATGAATTTAAATCATCAATTTCCCCAAACACATTATTACCTAAAACTGGCGCAATTGGGGAATTAATTTTAATTTTTTTCAAATCTGAACAATAATAGAACGCATAGTCACCAATATATTCAATTGATTTAGGTATTTCTATTGAACTTAATTTATAGCATTCATAAAAAGCACCATCGCTAATTTCTGTAACTGAATTAGGTATTATAATTGATTTAAGATAGTAGTTTTGAAAAAAATTAATTGTATTTAAATTATAGTTAAAACTAATTTCATATATATTTGGTTCATAAACAACAATATCTTCTAAAGTATAATCAGTATAAGTTATTGATTTTGTTAAATTAAGACCATTTAAATCTCCATTCATTATTTCTTCTCCAACAATTACAAATGCTATTTTAGCACTACTAGGAAAATCACCCATTATATCAACTAAGTTAACTGATAATTTATAAGTTAACTCTTCATTAGTTTTTTCTAAAAAAGGAGTATCTGAAACTGGAATTACTTGTTTTTCATATAAATTTATTTCTGGTATAAATAACGCCATAAATACCAAGTCATTTTCAGATATTTCTCTATTAACTTTTATTTTATAATCAGTGTTTAAAGATGAAATTGGTAAAAAAACGTCTTCATTTGGTAAAATGCCGTCTAATTCTTCATTATATTCAAATGAAACATCCGTTGAGTTTGTTGTTAATTCAAATGGTTTACAACTAATTGTTTCGCCATTAATAGTATATTCTTTCGAATACAAATTAATACCATTAATTAGTGTAATAGGATTATAATTATTTTCAATTAAATCATCTTCAGTAACTTCAAAAGTACAGCGTAAAACAGTTTTCTTACCATAAATTAGTTTTTCTGTACTCTCAATATAATTAACATTAGGTGTTAAAACATTATTATCATTTTTATATTCATCAAATGTGTTAAATAAATTAATATGTCCCATTTTAATGTTATTTTATGTTTTTTAGTTTTTTTAATTTTTTATATTTCGATTTATATTCAAAATATTTTTCCATTAAATCTTTTTTAAATGGAATCATATTTTTATTTAATTCAAAAAATTGATATAATTTCCTTATATTTTTACATATATCTCCTCTTTTAACAAATCTATCACACCATTCTTCCCAACTTCGTGTGAAATAATGATTAATCCAAGATTTATTATGACAACTATTATATGGTGAACTTAAATCATTTGTTGAAATTCCATATAAACATTCATGGTTTGTTATCATTTTATTGTTTTTATTCAAATTTACAATTGATTTAAAATTCCACTTATGATTATCAGTTTTTATTATATCACATTCTTCTTTAAAGACCTCAACAACTGATTTTTTTGGGTTATCTATATGTCCATTTGCATTAAACATTTTCCAAAATAAATAAATCCCACCTTCATTTTTATAATGATTTAATAATTTTTGAAGATTCCACCCTTCTTCAAACATAATGAACTCATCAACATCAATGAATGCAACCCAATCAAATTTCCCTTTATATTCATTTATAAAATAATTCCAAGTATCAGTTTGCTTGTGGTCAATAATATAATGTTTTATATCACTTAATTTATTTAAATGTACTTGTGGGTATTTGTCACAAATATCATTGTGTGGAATCGACCCATAATCTTCAAATAACCAAATTTCATCAAAACCAATACTTAAATTATGGTTAATCCATTCTTCAAGATACTGTTGTTCATCTTTAATAACAGTACATGTTGCAGTCTTAAATTTAACATAAGTATTTTTTGATTTGTAATCTTGTAACAAACTATTAATTTTATCAACTGTTAATTCAGATAATAAGAATGTTTTATATTTAAATAATGGTAATAAAAACAAAAATTTATCCATATCACACTTATTTGCGAAAATAATGTATTTATACCCATTTAATTCCAAATATAATTTATATGTATCATCATTATTTAAAGTCAAATTATTTGTAATGTCAATATCAATATATTTAAAAATATTTTTATAGTCATCTAATAACTTATTTACCATAACATATTATCAATTATATAACTATAAATATAACAAATAAAAAAAAAGAGAACTAAATGTTAGTTCTCTTTTTTTTTATTTGTTAAATGTATTGAAATACCCAATAGTTTAATCCCGACATCCAATTATCGTAATTACTTCCAGTTGGAACTTTTAATGTACCCATTGACCCAATATTATAAAATGTTTCTGAATTTATTATTGGTGCAGTTAAACTATAACAAGTTATTGATGTTAAATTTGTACAATTATAAAATGCATAATCACCAATACTTGTTACGGAATCTGGAATTTCAATTGATGTTAAACCCGAACAACCAAAAAATGCATAATTACCAAGACTTTTTACGGAATTTGGTATGAACGAGTTCTTACATCCTTGTATTAATGTATTAGTGCTTGTTTTAATTATACAATTACAATTCTCACGACTGTCATAATAACTATTACCATCAGAAACAATTATTGATTCTAAACTTGAACAACCATAAAATGTGTCATCGCTAATACTTGTTATGGAATTTGGTATTTCAATTGATGTTAAACTTGAACAATAATAAAATGCTTTATTACCAATACTGGTTACGGAATTTGGTATTTCAATTGATGTTAAACTTCTACAATACTGAAATGCATTATTACCAATACTTGTTACGGAATCACCTATTATTATTGATTCTAAACTTGAACAACCATGAAATGTATCATTGCTAATACTTGTTACTGAATTTGGTATTTCAATTGATATTAAACCTGAACAATATATAAATGCACTACTACCAATACTTGTCACTGAATCTGGTATTTCAATTGATGTTAAACCTGAACAATAATTAAATGCACTACTGCCAATACTTGTTACGGAATTTGGTATTTCAATTGATGTTAAACTTTTACAACTAGAAAATGCACTACTGCCAATACTTGTTACTGAATTTGGTATTTCAATTGATTCTAAACTTGAACAAGACTGAAATGCTCTATTACCAATACTTGTTACGGAATTACCTATTATTATTGATGTTAAACTTGAACAATTCTGAAATGCATTACTACCAATATCTTTTATGTTATGTATTTGAATTAATGATGTAAAACTAAAAAAATCATTTAAATCTTTAAAAAAACTATTTGGTATATTATTATTTCTAAATTTAAAAATAACAAATTTATTATCTTCAAATTCAATCATACCGCTATTATTAATTATGGTTTCAGTAACATCATTTCCATCAAGTTCAATGCTATGTATAACAGATGTATCAAAAGAATCTTCCCAATTTATAATTTGAATTTGTTTTCCATAAATATTTGAATCATTAGTTAAATGAACAATAACTCTCCCTAATTTATTGTATTTTGTTTCATTTGTTTCAGTAATTCTTGCCACACAAGGGTCAAATAATGAACTTTGTGCTAAAGAATAATCACTAAAAGTTTCGAATCTTTGTAAATATTTCATAAATTAATGTTATTTTATTAATAAATATTATTTTAATTTATAATATATTAGGATTATAATCAAAAAAAATAATTAATTTTTCTAGTTCTTTATATATTTTGCGGTTATCACAATAGTATTATAAGCAATTGTTTATTTTGTTTCATTTATTAGTAAAATATTATAATTTGGTAAATTATTTTTTTTAACAATTTTTATTTGTTTAATTGATAATAATATTATATCTTTGTACATATTAATCAAAATAATAAATCATGGGAAATAGAAAGTATATTTTAGACATTAATAATAATATTTACAAAGAAACGTTAGCAAGTAATAGACATTATTTAATTGTTTCACCTTGGGATAGGACTAAGGATAGGAGAGTTGATATTTTTAAAATCAATAAAATGATTAATAACGGTGAAGCTAAATTTATATCAAAACAAAAGGCATGTGAATTGTTGAATACAATGTTTCAAAATTATGAAGAAAGATTTGAAGTTAATGGGCAATTATATGCAGTTTTGAATTGTAAAAATCCTAAATCAAGTCCTCTTGATAACTTTGAAATAATTAAGAAACACACATATAAGTCATCATGCTGGCAACGTGATTTTTCTATTATATATTATCACGGTCACTTATATTGGTTTGTTGTAGGGTGTTCGTATTATCCAAGAGTTCAAATTGCTAGATTTCATGGTTTTAACGTTAGTCCATTTGACTTGTGTTTTAATCAATGGATTCATTTAAAAGACGCTAAAATTGTATATAAAGTTAATGATAATATAAATTATGAATCAATTTAAATAAAAAAAATATAGTATTATGTTAGAAGATATTAAAAATAGATTTAAGTGTTACATTATTGCTGAATTAATGCTAATAACTTTGTTAACCATATTTACCTACCAAATTTATATTCAATTTAGTTGGGTGTTAACGGTATTTGCATTTTTCACATTAATATCCATTATTTTTATTATACCATTTTGGATAATGGATTATAAAACAAAAAAACAAATTGAAGAACGTTTAAAGAATAATATTTGGAAATAAAATTTAATTATGCAAGTATTCATAATTGGTTCTCCATTAGAAACCGCAATGATTTTAGATAAAAAAAGATTAAATAAACAAATTATTGAATGTGAACAAATAATATCAGCATTAAATGGTGAAAGTAAGTCATGGTTAAATCACCCTTGTACTTTACAATATAAAGAGCATAAAAAATGGTTACATAATTATAAATTATGCCTTTATTATTATAAATATGGGAATTATAAATTGGCTAGAAATTTAAGTGATATTTGTGATTGTTCTAGACCAAAATTTCACACAAATGAATATTTCATTCAAATGAAACGAAGATTATATACTAAAGATAATAAACATTATTATCAATTCAACTTATTTGGTGAAAGCGATATAAATTGGTATTTTGTAAATGGTTCTTGGAAATATTATAAAAATGGAAAACAAATAAAAAATGATTAATTATTTGTTTATTTAAAAAAATATTATTATCTTTGTAGCATAAAGATAAAATATATGTGTAAAAAACGAAAATATAAGGATAAAATATCAGCAATGTTTGCCCTATCTTAATGTAGAAGATATACTAAAGTTACTGAAAAATTAGAATCAAGAGTATATTATTGTAATAAATGTAAAATGTGGCACTTAACTAGTAAAAGATATGAAAAGCAAGATTAATTTAATTTTTATACTATTTTCATGTATAATGTTATCAAGTTGTTTTGATGGTGATGTTTATTCTCAATGTGATGACGATTTAATCATTCATAAAGTTAGATTATGTAGAAACAAAAATCTAAGTCGTTATTCTTGTAGAAATTATTCAAAAAAAGATAATTGTTTTAGTGAAACAAAAGATTTTGTTGATAAAACTGGAAAATTTAATGTTGGTGATACTATTAAAATTATTAAGAAATAACATATGATTAATTTTAAAGATTTAAAACAAGGTGATATTATTAATATCAAAGGAATATTTGGAATAAATTGCATTGGAATTTTCAAAGAACTTATTAATGATACCATAATATTACATTGTGTAACATTTGATGACTTAAAAGATTATATTGCGTTTGAAACTGATGAAAAAAAATATTGTTTTTTTAATGTAGATGCAATTAAGTATTGCGAATTAGCGAATGAGGATGAAATTAACAAACTTTATAGTAAAATGGTTAACTATTATACTGAATGTGTTGATACTGCTTGGGATATGTATTTTACAGATTCAGTGTATTATGAAATAAAAGATTGGATTTCATATAAATGTAATCTTTATTATCTTGATACGCCTAAATTTGTATATGAAATAACTGATTATATTTGGGAATATATGTGCAAATTCCTTGGTTGTGAAGATGAAGATAATGTTAGTAGTGATAAAATGGTAAGTTTAAATGATGTATGTAAATGGTTAGAAGAACATGGTTATGATTCTGATATTTGCTCTGACGAAGATTCATACGACATTTACAAATTAATCAATCAATTAAGAAAAGCAATGGTGGGATAAATTATAAAAAATATAGCATATTTAGCAGTTGATAAAAATGGAAAAAAATAATTTTAGTAATAGGGTTAAAGAAGAAATTGATAAATTGATTAAAGAGTATTTAACAAACCATCTTACAATTAGTCTAAATGAGAGTGATTGTTGTGATTCAAGAGAAATAACAGCAACATTACATTTAGATGGAAACATTATTAGTGAAAGTTATCCAGTATATTTTAATTATTAAAACATGTAAATTTATGAGAAAATAAGTCATGAAACAAATTCAGTTCATTAAAAGTAGTCATGATGGTTGGTATTTCGTAACATATACAACTCAAAAAGGGGACTATTGGAAAGCATCTATAAATGATATGACTTTAATTGATATGGTTAAAAATTCTAATAATCCAACAAGAGAATCATATTATAAATTGATTAAGGTAATAAAAGAAAAAGGTACTCATTATAGAAAAAATGGAGAACCAATATTTTATAAATTATAAGTAGTATGGCATATTTAGCAGTTGATAAAAATGGTAATGAATACATTTTTAAACGTAAACCAAAAAGGATTAAATCAACAAATAAATGGAATGATTCCGTAGAAAAGTTTATTTGTAAAGAAAAATTATACTCTAGTATTGATGGATATGAGTATCATTCAACTTATGGTGATTTAGAAACAATTAAACAATCAACAAAAAATAAATTACCAAAAGGGTCAATTTTTAAACTTATTGGTAAAACATTAACTTGGGAAGATGAACCTTATTTATTATAATAATAAAAAAAATTAATTATGAAGAAAAAAATCGTAACAATAGGTCAACGTAGGATATTAGTAGATGTTATTGAAGATATTAATAATATTGAACCACCTATCATTATAGAACCATTAGAAAGAACTACTAAAGATAAAATTAAAAAATTTAAGAAAAATATTAGTAGTTTTATAGACTCTATTCTGTTTAATGATTTTACTTATAAAATTTTAAGTAAATATTTTAAAGAATAAAACTATGAATAATGTATTATATGAACATTTAAGACAACAATTTTATAGAAATAATCATCCCAAATATAGAAAATATTTTGAGGAATGGATTTCTAATATAACCGAAAGTCAAATTTCTTATTTTGAAATTGAAAGGTTAAATATTATTAATAAATCAAAGTATCAATAAAATATGAAGGAAAAATGGATTTATTTTGGGATATTTTTAGATGAAATATCAAAAAGCAATCTAAAGAAAATAGCTACAAAAATTGTTGATAAAAATTGGAAACTATATTGTCATCATATGACAATATCTTTTAATAATGGAAGTGAAGAATCTATTAAATTATATGACTATTATAAAAATTATTTTGGGGCAAAAACTGAAATAATTGCAACTCATATAGGTATTTCAGATGATGCTGTAGCAGTTAAAGTTCAGTTTAATGGGGGCCCTCTTAATAAAATTCCGCACGTAACTTTAGCAACGCCTATAAATGGAAAACCAGTTAACAGTAACTATATTACAAATTGGAAACCTTTAAAAACACCTATTAAATTATTCGGAGTTTTTTCAGAATTTAAAAAATAATTTTAAAATGAATATAATTAAATTTCAAATTGAATTGTTAATGTATTCAAATACTGAAGTTGACCCAAATTGCAAAAGTCAATGTTTAATTAGAAAAATGCATAACGTTGACCTTTCAAAAGTAAGTGGCATTAATGATTTAAGTGGGCAATATTGTTGGATATATAATTATGATGATAATTATTCATCTAAAGAAGATATTGAATTAGGTTATAAGCGTGACAAAGAATGGCATGGTTTTAACTTAAGAGAAGTTATAATGTACACAACATTCAAGGATGGGTACTACATTGCCGAATTTGCCACAGAAATGCCCCTAGAATCAATTGTAACATTAAAAAGATACAAAGATTCAGATGATATAAAAATGACGCTTAAAGACGCTATAAAAGATTTTCTAGAAGGTGACTTATCAGACGGTATTGGTGAGAATCCAATTGGTACAGTTGGTTATAATTTTACCACGCATGAAGTTTGGTTAGGAGATTATAAAGAAATATAGAAATTATTTTGTATATTCTAATTTTTTTTATATTTTTGTAAAAAAAATATATGAAAAAATTAATTGGATTTACTTTAGAAGTTATTATTGCATGCTTTATTATGTCTGCGGTAATTGTATTTGTGGATAATAGAAATGTTAAAAAGGATATTGAACTATTAGAATATTGTGATTCATTAATATTAGGCAAAATGAAAGAAATTATTGATGAACATAACAATTTAGTAGAAAATGTATATACAAATGATTCTTTAATTTTATCGTTAATTAAATAAAATTGAAATTATGTCAAAACAAAAGAAAGAAAAATATTTAAATATTCAGAAAAACAAAGAGCGTTGTTGTGCTAATTGTTCTCAACTAGAAAAAGATAATAGTGGGAATTATGTTTGTATGTTTTTAAATAGTTGGGATGAAATTAGTGGTGCTTGCATTTTAATAAACGCAAATAAAATATTTCTCCAAGGTAAAATATGTTTTGACAAATATAACGGAAAAAATGTAAAAAATGGTGTGAGGTACTATAATGGTAGACCATCAAAATTACAAACTGTTATTAAAAAATAATTAAAAATGATAAATAATATAATTTGTTTTTCAGCAAAAGATTTGTGTACACGTAGTTGTATGCAACTTAAAATGTTTATGGAACATCCAGAATTAAAACCAAAACCTAATTTAAATCAGTTAAATGGTGTCAATTTCCAACATGAATTTGCAAAAACAATACCTAATATTATCGGTGAAGAACTTGGTAATTTCATTGAGGTAGAAAATATTAGGATATATTTTTCTAATGATATTGTTTGTAATGATAAAATAATTGAAGTTAAAAATATTGATGAAAATAGAACTTTAGAAAAATGGTATTTTAATTCTTGTGTTCTACAATCTGCAATATATAAAACATTAACTTATTATTGTAATAATAAATTAAGAACATCAAAATTCCATGTTAATAATGGTAATCCTTTTATTGAATGTTCTTTAAATGAAAATATTCCTTTTTTATTATATATGGGAAAAGAACAATATGAAATTAATGTTTTAAATTATGATGTGTTTTTAAGATACTTGACAAAAAAGGCAAAATCAGTATTAAATTGGGATGATGCTAAATTTTTTGATTTAAAATATAAAGGTAAAGAATTTGATATTCTTAAAAACTATATCAAAATTAATAAAATTAAATAATAAAATATTTGTATATTTGAATTTTTATTATTATCTTTGTGTTAAAATTAAAAAATAATAGTAAATATGCTTATTATACACATTATATCATTGGTAGATACCGAACAATTTTCTTCCATATATAAAGATATTGATGCAAACATTCTTATTAATCCTTCAAAGAAAGTTGCTAAAAAAGCAATAATTGAAGAAAAAGAATGCATTGTTTTAATAGGTCATGGTACTGAATATGGTTTATTAAACCCAAGACTTGATGGTTTTATTGTAGATTCATCAATGGTACAATTTCTTAGAAATAAGACTGTGATTGGTATTTGGTGTTTTGCTAGTAATTTTGCTGATAAGTATGATTTAAAAGGATTCTTTACTTCAAATTTCATATCCAATGAAAATGAATGTAATTATTTTTATCTAACAAATATGATAGATATTAATTATGATATAAGTAAAATTGGTGAAATAATTGAACAAGAGAATATTAAATTTAGTAATCAAATAAATACATATCTTAAAAACAGAACACCTTTAAGCGAATGGGTTGATGGTTTACAAAACAATTGTAGTGATTATCCATTTGTTAGATATAATTATGAAGCATTATTTTATAACGAATAAAATATTATAAAATGACACAAGAGGAAATTAACGAAAAGGATATTAAAAATAAAATATTATGGTATATTGGATTGGATTTTTCTTGACATTTATATTATGTCTTATTAATATATTGATTAATACTAAAGAGTTTACTATTCGTGACCTTTTATATACATTATTATGGTCAATTACATCTTGGTTAGGGTTTGTCGTTATATTGATGCGTTTTTTATCTTTTATTGATTGGGAAAAAATTCTTGATAAAACAATTTTTAAAATTAAATAATATGATAACAAAAGAAGAACTACTAAAAAATGGATTTGTCGATAATGGTTTTTGGGCTGGAAGATATTATTATAGTAAAAATAAATTCGAAATTGTAGACCATTGCGGAATATATCGTTCTGATAGCAAACATTGGAGTGGATTTGGTAAAGAAATTGAAACAATTGAAGAATTGAATGACATTTTCAAAAAGTGGGCTAAAAAACAATATGAAAATAAACTAAATAAAATTAATACTTTGCATAAAGAAATTGAAGAATTAGAGAAATTATTTTAATATTAATATTTATTGATAACAATAACAATATTAATAAATAATAAATTATGGCATATTTTATAGGTGTAATTTTTTCTTTTGTTCTTTATTTAGTTTGTGCTATTTTCATTAACAAACAAATATTAATTGGTGATATTTTAAAATTATTGGTGTTAAGTTTAGCATCTTGGGTTGGTGCTGTAATTATTTTAATTTCTTTAATTAATAGTATTAATTTTGATGTTTTCACAAAAGATATTTTAGATATTACTATTTTCAAATCAAAGAAAAAAGATTCAGATTACGAATATTAATTTTTTTTAATGATATAAAAAACAAATGATTTACTTAATTATTTTATTGTTCTTTATTACATTTTTCTTTGTATTTGCTAGCATTAGAATTCCAGAAAAGGATATTTCAAATATTTTTGCATTTTTAGCAGGAATGATGTTTTTAGGTGCTGTACTTTCTTTTGATGAAGTTAGAAGAATTGAATATAAAGAAAAAAATGTAAACCAAGTTATTATCAAAAACACTAATTTAAAATAAGAGAATATTATATTCTCATTTTTTAAAATTATTAATTATGGCTACAAATCGTTTAAAAATTGAAAAAGGTGAACTTAGAAAATTATTTGCACACCCAAGGTCTAGATTCCATAAATGGATGAAAAGACAAATGAATAAATATATACGTAGACAGCCAATTGATGATGATGATATTGGTTTAAAAACTAATAGAAAACCTACTAGGGGGTATGAGTTTTAATTTAAGTGAAAAGTCAAGTTTTAAACTTGACTTTTTATTTTTATTTATAAAATTTATGGTATTTATATATAAATAAAGGATTGATTTATATTTAATATTTTATGAATAAAATTAAAATTGCTGTTGCTGGTACTGGTTATGTCGGTTTAAGCATGTCAACTTTATTATCACAACATAATGAGGTTTTTGCGGTTGATATTGTTAAAAACAGAGTTGATATGATAAATAATAGGATATCTCCAATAAAAGATGCTTATATAGAAAAATTTTTTGAAGAAAAAAAATTAAATTTAACAGCAACCTTAGATACAAGCGTTTATAAAGATGTTGAATACATTATAATTTGTGTTCCAACAAATTATGACGCTGAAAAAAACTATTTTGATACAAGTGCAATTGAATCAGTTATAGATAAAGCATTGGAATCAAATACTAATGCAACTTTTATTATTAAAAGTACTATACCAATAGGTTATTGTCATGATTTATATATTAAATATGGTGAACAATTTAATAAACTTGGTAAAAACTTTAACCTAATATTTTGTCCAGAATTCCTTTGTGAAGGAAATGCTTTACACGATAATTTATACCCATCTAGAATTATTATGGGATGTCCTAGTGAATCTGAATTTGTTAACGGAAAACAAGTTTATTCAAATAATATACAAGATAAAGCAAAAACATTTTATAGATTATTAAAAGAAGGTTCAATGTTGCAAACAATTCCATTCTTATTAATGGGGTTAAAAGAAGCAGAATCAATTAAATTATTCTCAAATGCTTATTTAGCAATGAGAGTATGTTTCTTTAATGAATTGGACACATTTGCTAAAACAAAATGTTTGAATACAAAAGAAATTATTGAAGGGGTTAGTTTAGAACCTAGAATTGGAAGTCATTACAATAACCCATCTTTTGGATATGGTGGTTATTGTTTTCCAAAAGACACTAAACAAATATTAAGGGAATATGATGGTATACCACAAAATATATTTTCTGCTATAGTGAATAGTAATAATACTAGAAAAGAATTTATTACTAATGAAATAATATCAATGGCACAAAAATTAAACGATAATCCTATTATAGGTATTTATCGTTTGAATATGAAAAAAAATAGCGACAATTTAAAATTTAGTGCAATTTTAGATATTGTAAAACAATTAAAAGAACAAAATATGGAAGTTGTGCTTTTTGAACCAATACTTAAAAATGAAGATGAATTCTTATCATGTAAAGTAATTAAAGACTTAGATGAATTTAAAAATATTTCAACTTGTATTGTTGCGAATAGATATGATAAAGTTTTAGATGATGTTAAAGATAAAACATATACTAGTGATGTGTTTTTTAATAATTAAAAAAATATGAAAAATTGTATTATATTTTTATCACCCTCTAAAATAATTTAATATTTATTACCCATGTAATTAACATAAATTAACGGATACTATTTTTAAGTATCCGTTTTTTTTTTATATTTTTGTATAAAAACAATTGTGTTTATATGGTTAAAAATAAAAAATATACTGAATTACAAAAATATTTAAAATTAACTAAATTATATTTAATGAGGTTGTCCAAATATGATGAAGAAATAAATTATTATTATATACAACCTTATCCAATTAAAAATTTTAGAAATGATATTTGTAGATTTACTAATTGCTTAAAATATGTAGATAACATATTTAACCATATTATTGATAGAAAAAAACTTTTATGTGATGTTTTATCTTTAATAAAAGAGTGTTATAGGGAATTAAGATATAAATATGATTTCGAAAACGCTTTTTTAATTGAAAACCATAAAACAATAGAACAAATTTATATACTAAATGATGGATTCGTTGAACGAAGAAAAGCATATGAAAAACAAAATACATTAGCGATGCTTGTTCTTACTTTTTATTATGATGTTACATGGGGGAAAACTTATGCTAATTTTGGAAAATATAGCAAAGTTTATGATTTATATACTAATAAAATAAAATATTTATGGTGTGCGATTTAACTAATATAAAAACAATTTTTAATAACATTGATGAAATCAGGGGTAGGGTATTTAAAGAAACTAGTGTAATAAATATATATCAAAGTATTACTATAGATTTAAGATATCGTGACTATCGTGAGGTATATTATAAATTTTGTGATAAATTGAGACAAATTATAATATATAACCCAAATATTGAAATTGAAATAAAAAAAATTATTATTGATGAAATATTACACATAATGTCTAATATTGCACAAGATATTAAATTAGATATGATTAAATCTAATCCACAAAGAATAATAAATTTCAGTGAATGTTTAGACGAGAAAGGACAAAAAGATTTTCTATTACAAGAAATTATTGATGATTTAAGTTATCATAATAGAACTTATTTACGTAATAGATTGAAAACTGTTAATGATTTTAAAGAATTTTTAATAGAAAATAATAATTTGATGTTTTTAATGTTTAAACCATTTGATTGCTTTATGTGTCAATCAAACTATATAATTAGACTTAGACAAGAATTTTATAAATACATGACATCATTATTATATGGAATACAATAACTTATATGAATTTTATGATTCAATAAATAAATTAATTTTAAGGTATGTAAAAAACACAACTGTTATACCAAGTTTAAATCAAATAACTAGGTTAATAAATACAATACCTATTCCAAAAAATGTATTAGAAGAATTAATTTATTTAATTTTAGATATAACAAATTGGAGTGAGAAAGATTTATTAAATCAAAGTAAAGGAAGATATAATGCAAAAACAATAAAAGATTTAATTAAAGATATTAAAATAAATAACTCAACATATGATATTTTAGTATATCCATTTTTATCTATTGTTAACATAAGTACGCCAAATTTGAAATATTTAAAAATTTTTAATAATAATAAAAAATTGAATAAATTTATTATTTTATTAACTGATTTGATAAGATATCAACACATAAAAATAAGAGATTAATTATGATTAATTTAAATAATTTAAGTGAAATAATTAAATCAGTGACATTAAGATTTTTCAAAGAAAATAACATTACAAAATATACAAATTTTGATAAATTAAATATTAAGTATACAAATTTAATTGATAGCATTTATTTACCAGATGAATTTATAATAGAATACCTTAATTTAATATGTAAAATTGGTAATTTATCAAAAGAAGATTTTTTTGAAGAAATTAATAGATGTTATTTTGTAAATATTACAAAATATAAACATATTAAATCTGAATTTGAATTTATTGATTATGTGAGAAATGAAGTGAAACTTTATTATTTGATAAAATTACCATTATACAGATTGATATATTCTAGACAAACAAAAAGAAGTCAAGATTATTATGATAATCTTATATTAGAATTATATAAAGTGTTACCTTCGTTTAATTTTTATCATAATATTATTTTTCGAAAAAAGTATGTGTTACACAACAATTTATTTTAAACATTTAAAAATGTTACAAAATAATGTACTTACATTTAGTAGAAGGTGGTACAAAGAATATGGTGATTCTAATGGTCTAATTGAAAATACTAATGAATATTTTAGATTAGACGAAAACAATGTAAATGATTTGATAGATTTAATCATGTATTATGGTGAAATTGATGTTGAAACTTTAATTTTTGATTATAATATGTCAAATCACAAACATATAAAAACTAAGCATGAATTAATAAATGATATTTTAAAAGTCTACAATGTTTGGCAAATGCTATATAATCCAATTGACCATTTATTTTTTTGGAGAGAAACATCAAAGGGATTTGTATTCTATGCAGAATTAAGTAAAATAATAGTTAAACAATTAAAATTATATGATTTATTTCATTTTTTTATTCAACAAGGTAAACTTTAACAATTTTTAATGGAAATATTAACGGTATTTCCATTTTTATTTATATTTTTGTAAAAATTAATATAATTGTCATTATGGAAAATAAATATATCAACCTTAAAAATTTTGAAAACAATGTTGTAAAACCTCTTATTTTAAGAATTATAAAAGAATCTCATTCCATAAGTGAATTTGATATATTCGCAAAATTTAGAGATTCTATTGATAAAATACAATTACCAATTGAAGTTATTGAAGACATATTAAAAATTATATGTGATACTGGTTTATTAGAAAAAGATTTTTTAATACAAGAAATTTATTACTCAAATTTTAAATCAAAGGGTATTTCACGACATAATGTTTTAAAAAAAATTTATGAATTTTCACCATATAAGTTATTGACAAGTCCAGTTGATTGGTTAATCTTTTGGAGTAATAGTAAAAAAGGTAGTCCATTTTATAATACTCTTTGTCAAAAAGTAAACAAAATTTTAAACACTAAGAAAATAATAAGAATGACAATAAATTATGTATAAGTTTTCTAATGACTATAAACAATTAAGATTTTTTGAAAATCAATTACGTCAATACTTTACAAGATATGAAAAAGAATTCTTCTTTGATGAAGATATGGAAACTAAATATGATTACAAAGTTAGAATGTTATCACATATTAATGATATAACTATACCTAATTGTGTACTTAAAGATATTATACAAATGATATGTGATATAGGTAATATTGATTCAAAGGTGTTAATTGAAGAAATTAATCTAAATAATTTTAGACTAAATAATATTGAAGGTAAAATTAGATTTAATTACATATTATCAATTGATGATATTTGCGAGTTCATAAAGAATAAAATGGATAATATCTATATATTAACAGAACCATTGAATGGTTTATTTTCATGGTATCGTTCTATAAAAGGAATTGCATTTTATAGGAAACTAAACCGTGAATTACAGAAGCATTTTATGTTATATAAAATTATAGAATAGTTGTTATGTGTGTTGAAAAATACAAATCATTAAATGAACTTCAAAAACAAATCTCACAATTTGTTAGAAGATTTAATAAAGAAAATAATTTTGGAAGCAATGTTAAATTATTTTCATGCATAAATGATTTAACAATTAAAGATGATGTAATAATGGATATTATTAGTTTAATTTGTCATATAGGTAATATAGAAATTGATTTTTTAATATATGAAATAAATAGACATATTGGTTTAGTAAATCGTGTGTACGATTCAAAAATCAATTATATTAAATCGCATAAAGAATTATGTGAATATATTAGAGGTAAAATTTCACCAGTTACATTATTAATAGACCCATTAAGTCATTTTTTTATGGAACAACATACTATAAAGGGTAAGGAATTTTACCAAAAAATAAGAAAACAATTAAATGATAAATTATTTTTATATAATTACATATATGCAAAAAGTTAATATAATTAAATTGGAAAATGATATAAAACAATTTATTCATAGATATGTAAAAGAAAAATTAAATGGTAAAGTATTAAATGATACTGATAAATTTAATAGCATTGTCATGTTAAGAGATTATATCTCATTATATTTAAGAAACACATATAAAGTCACAGATGGTATTTTAAATGACATTATATCACTAATATGTCAAAAGGGTTGTATAAATTTATCAACATTAATTAATGATATTAATGAGCACATAAAGAAAAACAAAAACAATGAAGATATAAAACTATCTTTCAAAACAAATGAAGAGAGAATAACATATATTAAGAATTATATGGTGAAAAATATGACCAGTTATGGTATATTATCTAGACCAATTAATAATATGTTTCATTGGATGTCAACAAAATCTGGATATAATTTTTATGCAAAATTAGATATAGAACTAAGAAATAGTGAATTAAATTTTTTTGGCCATATAATGGATTATATTAATAATTGTTTTAATCATTATAATTAAATTATGGAAAAATATAAACATTTAAGAAAACTTGAAAAAGACATATTACAATTTATGATAAGATATAAAAAAGAATATGCTAGTAAAGTTCCTAAAAATGAATTAAAGTCAGATGTTGTAAAACTTATTAATACATTAGATATAAATGTTAATGTCTATTTAGATATTATTAATCTTATATGTGATAAAGAAAATAATTTTACAAGTAAAATTTTATTCGATGAAATAGCAAGCAAAATAAAAAACAATAGTTTTTATACAAATTATAAAATTGATAAGACAAAAAGTAATGAACATAATATCATGAATTTTATTGCCCAAAGAATGGATAACTTTTCATTATTAACTGAACCAATATTTTATTTATTTGGTTGGTATGGCACATTAAATGGAGAAGCATTTTATGGTAATTTAAATAAAATAGTAAGAGAAGAATTACTTTTATATAATGTATTGTTAATAAATTCATTTTTTTAACAATTTTTAATGGAAATATTAACTGTATTTCCATTTTTTATTTATATTTTTGTGAAAATTAATAAAATTATTCATATGAAAGAGAGATATAAATATATAATGTCATTTATGAAAATTTTTAGACCATTATATAATAGATTTTATAAAAATGGTGAAGAAATTAATAATATTAAATATAAAAATATTGCTAATCATCAATACTCTAAAATTTTCGTATCTTGTATATATGCCTTTTCATATAAACAATTATTAAACAATACAATGTGTGATATTAAAATCATTGAAGATGTTTTAACTTTAATTAATGACATTCATGTTGAATTAGATATATTTAATGACTTTGAATATGATTTTAAAAATTACATAGGAAAAGAATATAAAGATTATTTTACAAAATTATATAATAATAATAGAGACGAATTTTTTGATAATTTATTTAATGTTATAGATGTTGGTGTTTTTTGGGGAGAAACTGATAATGGTACTGAAACATATGATATGATACAATCTACCTTTGCCAAAAAATTAAATATGATGTGGCGTTTAACTCAAAATTAAATTAACAATGAGTATTATCACAAACAAATATAAAAATTGTTTTAATGGAAAATATAATTTCTACGATAAAATGGAAAAAGGATTAAAACAATTCATAACAAGATGCCGAAAAAATAATATGAACACACGTGAAATTGTAGATTTAATTAACAAACACTACGTTTTAACGGATAATGAAATTATTGATATTCTTGATATAATATGTAGAGAAGGTAATATTGAAATTAATAGTCTTATTGAAATAATAAATAAGAAATATAAATTGAACATTAATTCACTAAATTATTTCTTCAATGAATTAAAATTTAATCATAAACCTTATGACGTTTTAGCATTACTGTTGCATTGCTTAATAAGTTACAGTGATAATATGGACGAGTTTATGAAATTTTCAATAAATGAACAAAAAATAAAAAATAAGATGAATATTTCGCATTTTTTATATAAAACAGCATTAAATAATGAAAACGGAAAAATATAAACATTTATTTAAACTAGAAAATGATGTGATTTCATTTATCAAAAGATTTAAAAATGTTTATGGCGAAAGAGCACCAAGACAAAATTTAATTAATTATATAAATTTAATTGATATTCCAGATGAAGTTATTGATGATGCAATTAACCTTGTTTGTGAGTTAAATAATATAACAATAATTGAATATATAGATAAATTAAATTATTTCTTTGATTTAAATTCGATAAATAATATCGGTGGAAAATCACATATTAATAATAAAGAAGAATTAATTAATTTATATAAAAAAAAATTAACACCATATCGTATATTATCAGAACCTATTTATTTTAATCCATTAACAAATATTGAATCTTATTGGTTTTATATTAATACAGCAAAAAAATTATGGAGAATATTACCAATAAATAATTTTTTATAACCTATGAAAAATTTAAAAGAATTAGAAAATGATATAAAACAATTTATTCATAGATATGCAAAAGAAGAAAAACGAGACCATACTAATTTATTTCATATAAATACAAATAAAGTGTATCAAATAACATCATTGATATGGAATAATATTGAAAAATGTATTTTTGGAGATGATATATATATGGATATCATTCACATGATATTAAGTGAAGGTGAAATTACATTAGATATATTAGTTGATGACATAAATGAATATTTAGACACAAGAAATTTTGGGATTTTTAAAAAATTGAAATATGACGAAAAAGATGTCATAAATTTTATGAAAAATAGATTAAATAATTATACATTATTAACAGCACCAGTTGATTTTATGTTTCATTGGGCATCAACTAAAACTGGACATGATAAATATTCGGAAATTAACTTTAAAGTTAATAATAAACTTATATTCTTCAATAAACAAAATCTAGAATCATATATACGAAAAAGTACTATTAAATATACATAATATGCAAACAAAATATAAAACTCTTACTGAATTAGAAAATATAATTACACAATATGTAATAAGAGAAATAAGATTTTATGAAGAAAGTAAAAATAAAAAACCAAACATAAAAAAAACAGAAATCATAAATAACATATATGATACCGTAGATAAATTTTATAATGATGAATTGATAGAAGAAATTATTGATATTATCTGTGAAGAAGGTAATATGACAGAACAAGAAATTGTTGAAGAGTTCAATAATTGTAATAACGAATATAAATATTATCAAGTATTAAATATATATGGGTTATATAAACATTGTAAGGATAATATATCACCGCGTTTTATGTTAATAGACCCAGTTAATAGTATGTTTACATGGGCTAAAACAAGAAGAGGACCAGTGTTTTTTTCAGAATTAAATAAAAAAGTAATGAGGCGTTTAAAATTAAATACATTATTTAAAAATCATTTAAGTATAATAAAATGAATGAAAAATATAAAACCCTTAATGAACTTGAAAATATTATAGCACCATATATTTTAAGAAATATGAAAGAAGTTGATAAACCATCAGCTTATATGAAAATTAATATTTTAAATGAAGTGAAGGGATTTTTAAGAACTTTTTTCTCTACCAAAGATAATAAAGAAAAAATTATTATTGATATAATAAACCTTATCTGTGATGTTGGAAATATAACAGTGGAAGAATTAATGAAAGATATAAATAAAAGTTGTAATGACTATATAACAGAACCTAATAAATTAATTACTTTTATTTCAAATAGAATTACTCCTTTAGATTTAGTAACCAAACCATTATTTACTATGATGCATTGGTCGTTTACATCAAAAGGTGAAACTTTTTATAGAAAATTAGATAAACAAATAAGATTGAAATTAAGAATTTCAAAGTTAATAATATATTATGACTTAAACATTTTTTAACGAAAATTAATATTAATTTTCGTTATTTTTTTGTATATTTGCATCAAAATATAAACATATGGAAGAAAATATTATTAATTTTAAAAATTATATACAAAAAGTAATTTCAAGGTTTGTGAAAGAAATTATTGTAGAAACAAAAAATAAGGATATAACATATAAATGTGTGCTTAAAAATATAATTAAACATATTAATAATTTGCCATTTGATGAAGTTATTGATGATGTTATTAATATTATCATAAATGAAGGTAAATATAATATAAATGCATTAATCAACGATGCTAATGCATTTATTAATCATAAAACCACCAAAATTTCTCATAATTACAAGATGATATGTGATAAACAAGATTTAATAATTTTTTTTAAACTGAGGATGAATAATGTTGACCTAATAACTGACCCAATTATGCAGTTATTTGTTTGGTCTCGAACACTAAGAGGTAGTTTTTATAGTAATCTAAGTTCAAGAGTTTATGACCGTTTATCTTATATTGATATCTATAAAATGGTAAGGAATGCAGTTGATTATTATGGATAAAATTAAATATAAAAATATTTTAAATTTAAATCAAACATTAAAAATTATTGCAAATCGTTTGTTTAAAGAATTAACGGTAAAAGATTTAATGTATTCAAAGCGTACAATAATGGAGGGTATCAAAATTAATACATTAAATTTTTTAATTAACCCGATAATAAATGTTAATGACCCAATAAATGATGTTATAGACATAATCATTGAAGAAGGACATTTAAACGGAGTTGAAGAATTAATTATGGAATGTAATTATGCCAATAGAAAAGACAAAAGAATGGAAATTCATACTAGAGATGACCTAGTTAAATATTTTAAATTAAAAATGAGCATACAACAAATATTTATTCAACCGTTATTTTATTTATTCCCTTGGTATAAAACAAAAAGAGGTGATATATTTTATGCAAAACTAAACAGTGAAGTGAGGAAAAAATTATCTGATTTATTTAATATAGATAAACACATTTTCAATATCGTATATCAATATGTATAATAATTTAACAACCTTAAATAATTCTCTTAAAACTTTTCTGCAAAGATGGATGAAAGAATCATCTCATAATAATAGATTGGATATCATTCAATTTCTAAGAATGACAAAATACATAAGAGAAACCATAAATTACAACATTAATGTTGATGATGCCATAAATGATGTAATTGATATGATTTTAAAAGATGGAAACATGGACATTAATATGTTTATCATGGATGTAAACACATTTATAGAATGCATTAATAACGAATATGTTATGTATTGTAATGTTCGTGAACGACAAGATTTAATAAAATTTTTCAAAAAAAGAATGAAAAATACAATGATATTTAAAGAACCATTATATGAATTATTTACTTGGTCAGAAACAATAAATGGTTATGATTTTTACAAAGAATTAGATAAAAAAATAAAACTTAAATTAAAGAAAATATTTAATATATTTGATTATATTAACGAACTTCAAGATGATATTGCAGAGCATGAATAATATAAAATTATTCAATATTATAATTAAATCATTCACATTTAGATATGTGAAAGAAAATAATAATGATATATCAGTTAAAAAAATAACAAATGATGTATTTCATTTTATTGATACCTATCAATATATTGATGATGTAATTGAAGATGTTATTAATATTATACTAAATACTGGAGATATAACAATAGATGAATTTATTTCTGATATTAACCATTCATATAAAGGTGGAAAATTTATTCCTATTAATGATAGAAAAGAATTAATTAAATTTTTCAAATATAGAATGGTAAACAGATTAATAATAACACAACCTTTAATGTTTTTAATGTCTTGGTCAAGTACTATAAGTGGAAGAGAATATTATTCTAATTTAAACAAAAAAGTAAATGGTATATTAAGTAATAATATAGATTATTTGAATATAATAACTAAAATCATTCATAATATATAATGGGACATAAAATGTTTATGATTAACTCAATTAATGAACTTTTCTGTTATGCAAAATTATTAATTAATAAGGCCGTAAGAAATAATGAAAATCTTATTAATTATGATAATATGACAATGGAAGAACAACATTTTGAACGATACAAAATTTTGTATAGTTTACGTAAGTTTATTAATGATGAAACAATTATTAATAAACATAAAATTATTTTAGAAACAATTAAAAATGTTCTAGAAATAACAAATTTTACGGAACAAGAATTACTTAACGAAATACATTTTTCTAACGTAAATAAAGTATTATTTACAATAACAGACATTAAAGAATTAATCTCATATATGAAAAGATATTGGTCAACATATGATATTATAATGTTTCCATTCGAAAAATTAATAGTATGGGATAAATCAACACAAGGATTTATGTATTATAATGCTATTAAAAAAAAATATCAATGCAAATATTGTGATATATTGTTAAATACATCAAAATTTATAGAAAAATCCATTAAATATTATGCAACAAATTAAACAACTTAAATGCCAAATTAAACAAATTATTATTAGATTCGTTAAGGAAAACATAAATAAGCATACAATATATTTTATTGTCGAAAATTATATTAATAATTATAATTTTGATGATAATATGTATGAATGTATTGTTGACAATATATTAAATCAAATTCACAAGATAAACCCAAATGAATGCATAACTGAAAACTTAAAAAAAGAGAAACATGAAATAATTGAACACTTTAAATTTTTTAAAAATAAAACTTTATTATCGAGTCCATGTAAAATTTTAGGACAATATGATTTTCATTGTAAAAAATACATGTATTTAGTTGATGAAAATTTTGTTTTTTTTAATAGCATTTACACTTTTATTGATAAAATACAAAATGGGTATGGATATACAATACATTAAAAATCTTGAAAATACAATTAAACGATTAATATGTAGAGGAATTAAAGAACATATAGAAAGAAAGGTTATATATGATGGCATTGTAGAATACATCAATGAACAAAAATGGACTGATGAAATATATGAAAATATTATTGATATTGTAATTGAAATAGCAAAAAAATATTTTAGTAAACAAACAATAAAAAATATAGTACAAGCAAAATCTCAAATAATAACTTATTGTAAAAAATATTCTAATAAAAAAATATTGTCATATCCAATTCAAATGTTATTATATTGTGATAAAGCATTTAATTTAGGAATAATTAGAAAGAATCGAAAGTTCGAAGAAGAAATTTTAAAAGCATTCGATATATTTAATCATATTTATTATACTATTGATGTAATGGGAAAAACATATGGGTAAAATTGAACAAATTAAAAAATATTATGAAAAGAATTAAACAATTAATTGATGACAATCCAATTTATGGTGTTGCAGACTATGATTATACATTTGATTCTGAACTTAAGAATCAAGATAAAGAAGACATTATTGAGTGTTATCTAAACCTATTTAAATTAGTAAGAGATATAAAAGAAATTGTTGATAAAGAAACCAACTAATTATTTTTTAATATAAAAATTATATGTGAAATATTTGGCACTTTATATATTTTTATATATCTTTGTAACATAAAATATAAATAATATGAGTGATAATAAAGAAATGTTCGTTGTAAAATTGCCATTAAAACCTCAAATATGGCAACAACATATATTAAATAGGAGATTTGAATATTGTAGAGAAATTTACAATAATCTTGTTTGTAAGGTTAAAAGAACATTGCATTATTATCAAGATACAAATGAATGGAAAGAAATAGAACAAGTAACTGATTATAAACAAAAAAGTAAACTTACTCAAGCGTTTATTAAGAAGTATAACTTACCTTTTTCTGAATATGGTTTAGGGTCATATGTATCAAAGTTCTTACCAAGATATAAACAGCATGGAATTAATTCAACAATACTTGAATATATTTCATCAAACTTATGGAAAGGTTTAGAAAAATACCTATATGGGAAAGGTAAAAAAATAGCATATAAAGAAAAAGATTCTTTTAATTCATATAAAACTAGATTTAAAAGTAAAGGTTTTAATGGTATTAAATATGATTTATCTAACACAATTGTGGAGATAAAAATAAATAACAAAAATTCAATGATAATACCATTTGAAATTAATCCAAAATCTGAATATGAAATGCAATGTTTCTCACCAGATAATGAAATTAGAGAAATTATTATACAAAGAGAATTCATTAGAGGGAAATGGAAATATTATATAGCATTTTCGATTAAAGGAAGCAAACCTAATAAACAAAGAAAATTAGGAGAAGGACAAGTAGGAATTGATTTAGGTCCATCTTCAATTGCAATAGCATCAAATAATAAAGTCTATATAGACGAATTAGCAAAAAATGTTAATGACATTGAGGATGAATTGAAACAACTACTTGTAAAAATGGATAGAAGTCGTAGACAAAATAATCCATTACAGTTTAATGAAAATGGTACAATTAAAAAATACCCTAAAGGAGAAAGACCAGAATGGGTATATACTAAGAATTATATTAAACTTAAAAATAAAGTAAAAGAACTATATAGAAAAAAGAGTGTCATGATAAAAATGGCACATATTGAATTGGCAAACGAAATGTTAAACTATGGTAATACCTTTATTGTTGAAAATAACCCAATATCAACATGGGCATTAAGAGCAAAAAAAACAACAATAAATAAAAAGGGAAAAATTAATAGTAAAAAACGTTTTGGTAAAAGTATTAAAAATCACGCACCAAGCATGTTTATTGAAATATTGAAAAATAAAGTGAATAGTCTTGGTGGAAATCTTGTGAAAATTGATATTAAAAATGCCGCTAGTCAATTTGATTTTACTAATGGAGAAAAAACAAAACATGAATTAGGTGTAAGAAAAATTAAACTATCTAATGGTAATACACACCTAAGAGATACATTGGCTGCGTTTAATCTTCAACATTTTGATGGAAAAAATTATGATGTTGAAAAAATGATGCATAATTATGAAAATTTTTGCAATCTAGAAAAATTAGAAATTAAAAGACATATTGGAAAAAAAGTTTTAAAAAGTTTTGGAATATAAATTTAAATAAAAGTTTTGTATCGCTTAAAATTAACGCTAATTCTGACATAGGTCAGATTGTTAATGAAGGTTGATTAGAAATAAAAAAATGTGATTAAATATTTGATTTTTCTTATAATTTAATAAAAATTTTTAAAGTATAATCAACGTACCATATTAATTTACAACAACTTAAAGGAAATAGGTTGTGAATGATATCAAAATTCATGGTATATACATGAACGACTAAGTAAATGATTGATAGTTTTCCGTTGTGAATGATATCAAAATTCATGGTATATACATGTTTATATAATATAATAAAACACTATTTTGTGTTGTGAATGATATCAAAATTCATGGTATATACATGTCTTTGCTCCAAGTTTCTTTGAGAGCCTTTGTTGTGAATGATATCAAAATTCATGGTATATACATGGCATAAGGTTAATTAGTTAGATTCTCTATAGTTGTGAATGATATCAAAATTCATGGTATATACATGGTAACAAGCACCTTGTCTATGTCATTTGCTGTTGTGAATGATATCAAAATTCATGGTATATACATGATCAAAATCCAAAATCAACGCTTTAAGATTGTTGTGAATGATATCAAAATTCATGGTATATACATGCAATATGCCTTCATGCCA
>JAEIGA010001437.1_pt1 | contig 37215 bp, 54 predicted proteins | sample 9270691 | NCBI WGS metagenome assembly JAEIGA01 (sample SAMN17057246, study PRJNA624740) | gut metagenome | biome: biome; isolation source: fecal sample | host: Bos grunniens | place: China: Xizang | collected 2019
GTAGAGGCACCTAAAACCTATGAGGTAAAGGTAAGCGTTCCTGCTCTTAACATTCGCAAATCTCACGGTTATGATGCCGATATCGTTAAGGTAATCAAAGCTGATACAGTTTGCGAGATTGCCGAAACTGTGGACGGATGGGGTAAATTAGCAACCGGTGAGGGTTGGATTTGCCTTGAGTTCGCTGACAAAATCTAATCGCAAAACACACAAAGAGGACGGTTTATCCGCCCTCTTTTTCTTGATTTTAACTTGCCGGTAACTTGCTGAAGTTAGTTAAAAACGCTTATTTTAACGAACTTAATACTGTTTTAAGGCTTTTATTTATTTAAAAATTCCTTTTTTAACTTGATTGTAACTTGCTGAAGTAGTTTGTGTAATCAACCCTCTCCAAATGGCGCGGGTAGTTTAGGCAAACTACAAAATCAAAAAAATATGTCGATTTTCTTGTTATGATGAACTTTGATTTCTCGGAGAACCTTGCCCCAAAAAGCAGCTTTTTCTTTGTCTGATAAAGTGATATATACTTCACTAAAACCGGATTCGAACAAGTCTTTGATAGGGGTGAGGTCCCTTTTTTCAACTTGTTTCTCTTCGATTTCAGCTTGTTTTAATCGTTCACTGAGTTCTTTATATTCCTCTTTAAAATCGTCGTACTCCATCATTTCATCACGATACATTTGCTGTATGCGTTTGATTTTACCTTTAATAGCAGACTTGTTTATGCTTGGTTTTTTCTTTTCTGCTTCGCTTACTTTGGCAGCAACTTCGTACTTTTCAATCTCATCCACGATGTTATCCAGTAGGTATTTTTCCAATTTTATTTCGCTGAAAGTGTTACCGTTAGGGCAGGTACCGTAGTTGTTAAATCTGCTACATCGGTAATTTTTATATAGCTTTTTGTTACCGCCTTTCGATGTATTACCGGAGCAACGGCAACCGCAATCGGCACAAATTACAAGCCCACTAAAGTAATAATTTTGGTTTGTTTTTGTCTGTTTTACATTTCCTTTTACAATTTCTTGTATTCTCTCAAAACGATTTTTAGTGATATAAGGCGGGGCGTAATCTTCAATTCCTCGGTATGTTCCGGTGTAATAATCGTTGGTTAAAACTTTCGTAACTCTCTTATACGATATCGGTTTTTCGTACTTTTCGCAGATGTATTTCGTTGTTGCTCTTTTGCTTCGATACATTTCATAATGGTCGTAAATATCATATATAATGTCCTCGACTGTCTTGTCTTTCACGATAATTTTGTCCCTGCCGGACCCCTCGATTTTATATCCCCAAGGTTGCGAACCGCTTATAGGTTTCTTTTCAGATACCATATTTCCGAAGGTAAAGTTGATGCGTTCGCCGATCCGATCCGATTCCATTTGCGCGAAAACGATTTTAAAGTGAAGCATTTCTTTTCCTTTTACGGTGTAATTATCAAAGCTTTCCTCGGTTGCTTTCCATCGTACGCCACCGTTTTTTTCGAGAATATCTTCACAGCGATAGAACTCACGGATGTTACGAAAGTACCGGTCGAGCTTTGTAAAAAGAATAAAATCAATTTTTCCGGCTTTGATATCGTTCATCATTTTCTGAAATTCGGTACGCTTCGTTTGGTTTTTACTGCCTGATTTTGCTTCGTCAATATACCACTTCACGATAACCATACCGTGTTCATCAGCGTATTTCTGAATTGCTTTTTTCTGATGCGAAATGGTATAACCGTGTAATTTTTGTTCTTGGTGGGAGCAGCGAACGTAGGCTGCTACCCTTAAAAAAATATTATTTTCTGCTTTTTCTGAGTTGTTTTTCGGGCTCATTATCCACTCATCCCCAATTCAATTTCGTTTACATTTTGTTCATAATCACTTTTAAAGTGCCCTTTTTTGATGTGCTCAATTTCGTGTTTTATTGCTTTTTTCTTTTTAAACACATCTAATTTTTGATTCACATAAATGTTATAAAATTCGTTTTCATCATCATAAATTGTGAATGCTTTCACCGTATTCGGAAGTGAAATATATCTTATAACAGCGTTTAATTCGTGTAAAAATTCCATATTAAAAACCACCTTTGAAACTTCTAAATTATGAGAAAATTATTCTCGTAAAAAGATTATAACGGCACAATTTTTCTGTTTCAAACTGTAATATTTGGAAAGTTTTTGGGGCGAAATCGCCCCACATTTTTTCATTGTGTGAGGCGGTCGATTAAGTTTTTTACAACCTGAATATCCTCTTTTGAAAGTTTTCTTGATGCTGAAAACAATGCTCTCGCTTCCGGATTATCGTATAATTCCTGTGCCATTTCTGCTACTTCTTTGTTTAAAAAATATTCGTTTTCTTCCGTTCGTTCTTCCATTAAATCGGATTTTTTAATTCCAAAATAGTCGGCAAGCATTTCGATTTTATCCATTCTCGGAAATACTTTTCCATTGATCCAATCTGAAAAAGTCCCTCTCGAAACTCCTAAATCGGCAGAAACCTGAGCTTGATTTTTGCCATTTAATTTTAAATAATACTTTAAATTTTCCGAGAATATTTGCTTCGGTTCCATTTTGTACACCCCCCTTTCTTTTTATAAAAATTATACGGCAAAATCGAATTAAAATCAAAAAATCCGGTTTTTACCGCAAAGAAAATAATATTTATTTTTAATTATATAAATGTTTTATAGCAGGCTTTGGGCGGATAGCCCAACCCTTAAATGCGTAGCATTTTTGAACGATATGTAGCGTAGCGGAGTACGGGCAACTCGGGATGGACGGCAGGACCATTTCGAGCATAGCAGGGTCATAGGGGGGCACCCCTTGAAAGCGGCAAGTGTATACCTTTGTATACACACAGCCAATGCTTGCTACCTTATTTTTTTCGTCACAATTGCACCTTTGGGAGCCTCTTGGAGATTTTAAATGTGGTGGTTATTTTGCACTTTTTATAGCTTAGTGAGGTGCATTTTTTGCACTTTTTCGCTACTGTTTGGCTACTTTTAAAGAAAAAAACGAGAAAATTGTGTGAAAACAAAAAATATTTTTAAAAAATTTCAAAAAAAGTATTGACAAATGCGAAAATATGAGTATAATGTAGACAGTCGCAAAGATACAGAACATTCTGACAATTCGAAAGCGGCAAAACAAACATTTAGAAAATTGTGTGTTTGGTCGAAATTTCCTGTTGAGAAATAAAGAAAACATTCGGTAAAATCGAATTATCAAAAAACTCAGCAGATATAACCGGACACCGGAAAGGAGACAAAAGTATGGAGAATTTCAAACTAACAATGAAGGCAGCCCGAATTAATAAAGGTTACACTCAGGACGAAGCAGCAGAACTTCTCGGAATAAGTGTTGCGACACTTGTTAATTATGAGAAAGGAAAAACTTCTCCAAAGTATCATACCTCTAAAAAAATGGCAGCCATCTACGGGGCACCTTTTGATATGCTCGATTTTGGTGTGCCTAAGAGTTCGTCAAAAACGAACAAAGGGGCGTGATGTAATTGAACGTCGAACTTATTTACTCCACGCTCGCAGAAATTATAGGACACCGTGAGAATGTTAAAATCACGGTCGAAATTGAAAGGATTGAAAATAGTGTCAAAGAAACAAAAACGAATATTGATTAGGACAGCGGTAAGGTTCTCTATTTTAGCCGTTCTCGTGAGTTTAACTATTCACCAATATACTTTGATAGGTGAAATTAAAAACGAAAATAGAGCCCTTTTAGAGCTCGTATTGGCTATCGAGAAAAAAACAGTAGAAACCGAACCTGTTGTGCTCGAAGTAGAAACCGAACCCAAAACCGAAGACGAAGCGTTTATCTATATCGGTGATTTCAAAATCACAGGTTACGATCCAAAGTGTGCTCATTGTTGTGGTAAGTCGGACGGCATAACAGCCAGTATGACAAATGCAACGGTAGGTAAAACGGTCGCTATGAACAAAGCCGATATGAGAAAGTACGGTATTGAGTACGGAGACACAATTATCATTGATGGTCTTGGAGAACGTACCGTGGAAGACACCGGATGCGGTGAGGGTGTAATTGATGTTGTTTGTGGCAGTCATAGTGAGTGTTACAAAATCACAGGCAATTACAGAGTGTTAGCGTAAGCAAAGTAGTAAGGAACGGTAGTACCTTATGAAAAATAAACTGAATATTCAAATAATCGAAAAGGAGACTTTATTATGTCACAGCGTAAGTATCGTAGGCAGATTGCCAAAGCCAATATGGAGCGTGCTGGAATGAAACACTTCAACAAACAGTTTAGTGTTCGCAGATACCCCAATGGCAAAGAAGAAGTAATTAAACAAAGTATGTTTTCTCGCAAGTGGAAAAAATTTGTTGATTAAGAAAGGAGATTTTAATTATGGCAGAAGAAAAATTAACTCATTGGAAAAAACTCACTGACCCGAACTACCTCGGTGTTTGGGATATGACAAACGAGGATTTGATTGTAACAATCGCTTCGGTTGCAGAAGAAAAGGTTATCGGTCCCGGCGGTAAGGAAGATGTGAAACCGGTTATGCGTTTTAAAGAAAAAAACATCAAGCCTCTCATCTTGAACAAGGTGAACCAAAAACAGATTGCAGCAAACCTCAAAACACCCTACATCGAAAATTGGGTAGGCAAGCGCATTCAGTTGTACGGCGATCCCAATGTCAAGTTTGGTAGAGAGGTAACGGGTGGAGTACGAGTTCGAAACTTCCTTCCCAAAGCTTCTAAAACAGAAGCAAACGAAATTCTCTGTGTTGATTGCAATAAGCCCGTACAAGGCAAAGCCAATATGAACGCAGAGCAGTTAGCAAACTACACACAAAACAAGTACGGCAGAACGCTTTGTCCTGCTTGTGCTACGGCAGAAGCGAATAAACTCGTTGCCGAGCAAAAAGAAAATGATGTGCTTTAAGCAGAAAGGATAAATGAATATGAAAACTACGAAAATTAAAATCAAGAATTTGTTCGGAATCACCGAAACCGAGCTTGACGGAAGCAGCGTTGAATTGTCGGGTACCAATGGTATTGGTAAAACCTCTGTTATTGATGCTATTCGATACGCCCTTACAAACTCATCCGATAGAGATTATATCATTCGTAACGGCGCTACCGAAGGCGAAATCATCGTTGAGACTGATACCGGTATTACGATTGCTCGTAAAAAGCGTACCGACAAAGCCGACTACAAATCTGTTAAAGAGAACGGCAAAGAGGTCAATGCACCTGAAAACTTTCTCTCACAGTTCTTCACCCCCTTGCAGCTTAATCCGGTTGCTTTCACTCAAATGAGCAAGCAGGAACAAAACCGAATCATTCTCGACTTAATCGAGTTCGATTGGGATTTGAATTGGATTAAAGAGCAGTTCGGTGAAATTCCTACCGGTGTTAATTACGAACAGAACATCTTGCAGGTGCTCAATGATATTCAGTCCGAAAAAGGCGACTACTTCCTTTGTCGTCAGGATGTAAACCGTGACATTCGCAACAAGACTGCGTTTGTCGAAGATATCGCAAAAGATATCCCGAGTGGCTATCAGGCAGACAAATGGGAAACGTACAACCTCGGTGAGCATTATAAAAAGCTCGAACAGATGAAAGAGTACAACAGTCGCATTATGAGAGCAAAACAATTCCTCGAAGCCCATAACGGTAAATTAAGAGGACTTGAGGCGGATAAAGAGATGTCTATTACAGCAGCCGAAAAAGCTTTGACTGCAGAAAAAGAAACACTCACTGCCGAAATCGAGAAGTTTAAACAAGAGATTGCTGTTCGTGAGGAACGACTTGCTAACCTCGGCAAAACATTGGAAAGCAAGAAGCAGGTCATTGAGGCTGAATATCGTGAAAAGGTTGCAAAGCTTGACAGTGATACTCAGGTTGCAAACGAATATGCGGCAAAAGAGCCTGTTGATACTGCAGAGCTTGAAGCTGATATCAATACTGCTGAAGAGATGAAAAAGCATCTTAACGAGTATAAGAGAATGAAAGACTTGCAGAGCGAAATTGAGGTTTGCAAGAAAGAATCAGAAGAACTTACTCGCAAAATTGAACTTGCTCGTTCTCTTCCCGGTGAAATTCTTAAAACCGCAACCATACCAGTTGCAGGTCTTACCGTTGAAAATGGTATTCCTCTTATCAATGGTTTGCCGGTAAGTAACTTATCCGAAGGCGAACAGCTTGACCTTTGTGTTGATGTGACTATCAGTAAGCCTTCCGCATTACAGATTATCCTCATTGACGGAGCTGAAAAGCTTTCTGATAAAAACCGTGAACGCTTGTATCAAAAGTGCAAGGACAAAGGCTTACAGTTTGTTGCTACACGCACAACTGATTCTGATGAAATGGTGGTGACTAACCTTGGCTAATTTGATTAAGGTTACAAACGAAAACTACTTCGACCCCGATGTGAGTATGCAGTATATGGGTACATCACAGTTCAAAACTTTTATGGACTGTGAAGCCCGTGGGCTTGCCGAGGTCAAGGGCGATTTTGTAAGAGAAGCAACAACCGCACTGCTTGTTGGTTCGTACATTGATGCTCACTTTGAGGGAACGCTTGATATTTTCAAAGCACACCACCCTGAGTTGTTTAAACGAGACGGAAGCCTTAAAGCTGAGTATGTACAGGCAGAAGCCATTATCAACCGTATCGAAAGAGATGAACTCGCTATGAAGTATCTCTCTGGCGAAAAGCAGGTTGTTATGACAGGTGAAATCGAGGGCGTTCCGGTGAAAATCAAGATTGACAGTTTTCATCCCGGCAAAGCTATCGTGGACCAAAAGATAATGAAAGACTTTGAACCGATATGGGTACCCGACCTTGGCAAAGTCAATTTCGTAAGAGCTTGGGGATATGACATTCAGGGAGCCATTTACAGAGAAGTGGTACGACAGAATACCGGAGACTTGCTTCCATTCTTTATTGATGGCGCAACAAAACAGGATGAACCTGATCTTGCTGTTATTCGTGTACCGGATGGTTTGCTCGATAGTTCACTTGAAGTGGTTAAATCCCTTATCGTTTCTTACCACGAAATCAAGCAGGGTATCGTCCCAGCTACACGATGCGAAAAATGTAAGCATTGCAGAGCAACAAAAGTTCTTAATAGGGTACAAACCCTCGACGAGTTTGACCCTGAAATATAAAAAAGGAGATTGATTAATTATGAGTATGAATTGTGCAGTTATTATGGGTAGACTTACAGCCGACCCGGAGTTGAAACAGACTCCAAACGGCGTAGCGGTAACAAGATTTACAGTTGCGGTTGACCGTGGCTATACAAAACCCGGCGAAGAAAGAAAAGCCGATTTTATCAATGTTATTGCGTGGCGTGGTTCCGCTGAGTTCGTTGCAAAGTATTTCACAAAGGGCTCAATGATAGCCGTTCAGGGCTCCATTCAAACAGGCTCTTATGAAAAGGATGGTGTAAAACGCTCCACATTTGAAATCGTTGCAGATAACGTAAGTTTTTGCGGTGGTAAATCAGAAAGCTCGGGCAATAACTCATCTGCCGGCACAGGAGATGTTAGCGACACACCTTCTCTTGCCGTAGAGCTTGAAGACGACAGTGATTTGCCGTTTTAAAGGGGGAAGCGAAATATGAAAAAAATAATTGCTTTTGACTTCGACGGCACACTTGCTAAAACCGATTACCCAACCATTCTCGAACCGAAACACGAGGTTATTGAGGCAGCAAAACGATTAAAGGAGAACGGGAATACCATTATCCTTTATACCTGCAGACACGATGCCGATCTTGATGCGGCCATTGAGTTTTGTGCTGAACACGGTCTTGTTTTCGATTATGTGAACGAGAATGTACCGGAGAACATCGAAAAGTTTGGGGATTGCAGAAAAATCTTTGCAGACCTTTACATTGACGACAGGGCTCGTCCGGTAGAGTTTATCGAATTAGCGATGATAAAGGAGTGATTGTTATGTATATATCTGAGTTTGCTTGCGGTGTACTCGCAACTTTAGCTGTGGGCTTCGTTGTAATTGTTGGGATTATCGCCTATTGCGCTACTCATCCGAACGACCAAAACGGCAAGGGGTGAAAGTTGTGGTAAAACTACGAGATTATCAACAAAGATTGTTTGATAAAGCTCACGCTGCTATGGCCCAAGGGCACAAGCGTGTACTGGTGGTTGCTCCAACGGGTGCAGGAAAATCTTATCTGTTCGGTGGTATGACCGAAAGCGCTGCGGTTAAAGGTCCGGTGCTTGTACTCATACACAGGGATGAATTGAAAAAGCAACACCTTAAATTATTTGAAGATTTAGGTATTGCGACAGATAACATTCGAATTGAGAGTGTGTTCACCGAGGTTAATCACCTTGGTGAGCACCCCGCCCCCCGATTGATAATCGCTGATGAAGCCCATCTCAGTATGGCTAAGAGTTGGAAAACCGTTATAGATTTCTACGATACCTACACAGTAGGAACTACCGCTTCTCCCCTGCGATTGGACGGTAAACCCCTTGGAGATTTATACAGTTCTCTTGTAGAAGACGAGGAAACAACGGTTAAGGCTCTTATCAAAAATAAGAGACTTGCACCTTATGAATATTACAGTATTCCGAATGACCTCGATTTTTCTGACCTTAAACTCCAATGTGGAGATTACAAGATTGCAGACCTCGAAAAGAAAATGATGTCCTCGCAATTATACGGAGATATCGTTCAGTCCTATGAAAAGTATGCAAAAGGTAAACAAGCCCTTTGTTTCTGCGTGTCTATAAAGCACGCTAAAGCGGTCGCTGAGGCGTTTTGTGAAGCAGGGTACAAAGCTGCAAGCATAGACGGAAAAATGAAACCTGCGGACCGTGAGGCAACAATGAACGCTTTCCGTAACGGGGAAATCCAAGTGCTCACGAACTGTTCAATTATCAGTGAAGGTGTGAGTATTGATGGAATTGAGGCAGTCATTTTGGCAAGGCGTACAGCTTCGCTTGCGCTCTATATCCAAATGGTAGGCAGAGCACTTCGATATCAGGAAGGCAAGACGGCAATTATTCTCGACCACGCTAAAAATTATGCCGTTCACGGCTTACCTGACGACGACCGAAAATGGAGCCTCACTAAAAAGCACAAGCCCCGAAAAGAGTTTGATGATGAGGGCAACCTCACTGTTAAAAACTGTCCGATGTGCTTCAAATGTTTTGGTGGGAATACAAGAGTATGTCCTCACTGTGGCTACGAATTGCCTATAAGCAATCGTGAATTACAAGTAATGCAAGAACTCGAATTAAAGAAAATCGAGGCAGAACAAGCAGCCAAAGCCGAACAAGAACGCAAAGCAAGGCGTAGAGAGGTCGGTATGGCGAAAACAAGAGAAGAGTTACAGCGAATTGCTGAACTCAGAGGCTATGCACCCGCCTGGGTGTGGAAGCAATGTCAATTGAAAGGAATTAGGTGACAATCGTGAGCATTGATATTTTTAATACAGATAAAAAATACAACATTATTTACGCCGATCCACCTTGGAGTTACAAAGCGTGGTCGGGGCAAGGGAAGGATAAGAAGACTGCAGAAAACCATTATCGTTGTATGAAGAAAGAAGATATTCAAAATCTTCCTATCCAAAACATTGCAGCAGATGATTGTGTTTTGATGCTTTGGGTCACATTCCCTTGTTTAGAAGAGGGTCTTGAACTCATTAAAAAATGGGGCTTCACATACAAAACTTGCGGTTTTACTTGGATTAAGCGTAACCGCAAATCAGACGGATACTTTTGGGGGCTCGGACACTGGACGAGAGCAAATGCAGAGATTTGTCTACTTGCTACAAAAGGTAAACCCGAAAGAGTTTCAAAATCCGTTCATTCTGTCTGTGATGCTCGAATTATGGAACACAGTCGTAAACCTGATGAAATCCGCAATCGTATTGTACAGCTTTGTGGTGATTTGCCCCGAATCGAATTATTCGCAAGAAAATCCGTTGAAGGTTGGGATAGTTGGGGCGATGAAGTAAATAAATTCGATGAGGAGTGATCCCAATGGGTAAATCAGAACACAGAATACAGGATGAAATTAGGCTCGGTGTGTGCGAGCAAACCCCCTTCCTTTGCTTCCGGTGTAATGCCGGAAGTGCCTGGGGCGGAAAGCTTGTCAACACGAAAGAGTACGGGCCTGTAATTATGAATCCCCGAAAAATACAGTTGATGCCGGAAGGCTTTTCCGATTTGTTATGCTTCGGTCCCAACGCTACCGCAGTGTTCATCGAAGTAAAAGACGATACCGGCAAAACGAGAGAAGCGCAGGACAGATTTCTTGCTGCTATGCAACGACTTGGCTTCAAAGCCGGTGTTGCTCGAAGCGTTGAAGATGCTATTAAAATAATTGAAGGAGAATAAGTTATGAGTAGTACTATTAACAAAAACGCTGATTGGCGTAAAATTGTCGAACGAGTAATGCTCGACGAAAAAGGTTCTTGGTCCGATGCAGTAAACGCAATCGCACCGTATTTCCCCGAGTTAACCCACGAAAAATTACGCCGCAAGGCACGAACAGTTATCGCAAACAGTGTTCGTGCAAAAGACTTTAAGTACGAACCTCGCAAAAAAAAGAAAGAACCCGTTGAAGACGATGTTCTCAAGAAAAATCGTGTGACTTACAAAGATAATGGCGAAATGATTTTTGAAGGTATTATAGAGCTTCTTTCCGGGCAACCCATAACACCCGAAATTGTAATGGAAGCTCATAACCTCAAACCCGATGAGTGGAAGGTTGTTTCGTTTACTTCAAATGCGTGGCAGTCACAGATAAAGGGTGGCGACAAGATTGTTTTGTGGCAGTCAAAGATAACCGTTCGACCTCGTACCGAAACGGAAATTACTTTTGCTGACATTGATAACTATTTTGCAAACAAGGATCTGACAGCTCCGGTTGTTGCACTTAACAGCGATTACGACCCCGAAGGTGAAGTTCTTGAAATTTGCATCCCCGATTTACACGCAGGTTTGTTGTCGTGGAGATTCGAAACCGGAGAAGATTACGACCTTAACATTACAAAAACCCGATTTTTTAAAGCGATTTCTGATATTGTTGCTCGATGCAAAAATCATTCATTTTCTAAAATCGAGTTCGTAACCCTCGGAGATTTGCTTCACACAGATAACGATAACCAAACCACCACAAAAGGTACCTTCCAACAGGTTGAGGGTAGACTTGCAAAAATATTCGATTTCACGCTCGATATGATGATTGCTGCAACTCAATTACTTTCTGAGGTTGCTCCCGTAGAAGTTGTTTATATATGCGGCAACCACGACAGAGTTCTCGGATATACACTCATAAAAGCAACCGAAAAAGCTTTTACCGGCAATGAAAGAGTAACATTTGATGTTACCCCGAATCCCCAAAAATTCCGTTTGTTCGGCAATGCTTTGGTAGGGTGGACCCACGGTGATATGCCAAAGAAAAATATGCAGGGTTGGTTACAGGATAGAGCGAGAAAAGAGTTCGGTCAGTGTCAGTATGCCGAAATACACGCAGGGCATTACCACTCTGAAGAAGTACACGAGGCAGCAGGTGTAAAAATTCGCTATATGCCTAACCTCGCTGCTGCATCTTATTGGGAACATCAGCAAGGCTTCCCTCAAACAACTAAATCGGTTGTGTGTTACCGTTGGCATCCCGAAAAAGGGCTTAGGTCCATTTGGTATAACAATATTTAAAGGAGAACAAGCAATATGGATAAACACATCGTACCCTCTGATAATGTAAACCACCCCTCTCACTATGAAACTGGCAAGTTCGAGTGCATAGAGGTGATGGAAGAAACCCAAGGTACAGAAGCGGTGTTGAACTTCTGTATGTGCAATGCTTTTAAATATCTCTACCGCCACAACAACAAAAACGGTATCGAAGATGTTAAAAAAGCTCAATGGTATATCAACAAATACATTGAGATAAAGGAGCGTGAAAAACAATGAATATTCCTTCGAAAGTAAAGGTCGCCGGTTACGAATACACCGTAGAACGACCGCAGACTTCTTTCCTTGAGGGCTGTGATGCACTTGATGGGTTTCACAACTCATACAATCAAACTATCAAAGTCGCTCAAGTAGGCTCGGAAGATTACCAAAACACGGTTTTTCTTCACGAAGTTTTACACGCTATCTTATTTGCATACACGCCAAACAAACAGGATGAAGATTTGGTTGAGCAAATTGCAAAAGGTTTATTTCAGTTTATAAAAGATAACCCTGAAATATTTTCTGATTGTAAGGAAGGTGAACAGAAATGATTTATATATTGTTATTATGGATTGGCTACACCCTTAGCGCACCCACTTGGTTCTTTGTCGTTTTGGGCGTGAGTTTCGGGTTCAAAGTCTTAAATGTGTTGCTCGACTAAAAGAAAGCGAGCGTATTACGGTAATGCGGTTTCAGGGTCTGTGCCTTGGAGCCGCATTTGTCGAAGCGAAAAGCTGTCTAAAATTAAAAGAAATCACTAAAAAATTAGCATTTTTCTCGAATGTTTTCAGAATATTCACAGTGAATTCATAATTTGTTCATATTTATAAATTAGAATGTAGTTGTAAATAAAAGGTGGCGACCGAATAACGCAGAAAGGATTGGTATTATGGCAAACACAATTAGAAACAGCAACCTTGAAAATGAAATGGTTGCAAAAGCGAAAGGCTTTATCGAAGAGTATTGTCGCAGAGAGTTTGAGGACGAGAAAAGTGTTGACTTCTCCGACCTTTCTAAAATCCCTGTTGCTTACACCACAACCGAAGATGAAGAACACGAAATTCAGGCGTACATTAACCTTGAAGATTTTCGTATTGAAACATTTGTTGACGATAAGTGTGTAAGAACTGAGCAGTACGACAGTTTTGAAGAAATGATTGAGGATGTTCTTCCTTATCTTTGTTTTGACGAGTTGGTTTGCGTGTCTGACGAAGAGTTGAGCCTTTTGGGTTCGTCGCTAAACAAAATCCTTGAGGATGCTACGATAAGAAGCAAGGCAGGGTGCGAAACAGAGTTGAGCGAATTGTTCGAGGGGTTGGAGCAATTTTAAGCAGAGGTAACAAAAATGAAAATGAAGTTTAAGATTTTATTAATCTTTGTGAGTTTGTTGGCGCTTGCCTTATTAACAAGCTGTGATAAAAAAGCTGATTGTTATACCACGGCAGATATAAGTTATCGTGAGGGTGTTTCTATTGGATCTGTTGCAGAGATAACGAAAATAATGGCTAAGACCCCGGAATTGATTAACGAGTTTTTTGCTGATGATGGAAGCGTCTATATAACTGATTTAGATATCGGGGAAGAATACGAAATTGAGGGCGATTACAACTTTATCGCCGGGTGCTTTTACCCCCGGAACAAAGAGATAGTGATGCACGAAGAATACCTTACTCATTTTTACCACGAGTTCGGTCATTACCTGTATCACAAATATTCGGTAGAGGAAGATATCGAGTTTATCGAAACATACTATGCTGAGGTTGAAAAGTTGATTGAGTTAACTGGGCGTGATTATTTTGGTACTAACTCCGAGTTCTTTGCCGAAAGCTTCTACTACTATATAGAAGAAAAAGAAATGCTTGAAAAAGCATTACCGAGGACTTATGAATATATAAACGGGTTGGTTAGGGTGTATAATAGTTAAAACTTTTAAAAGTGAGGCTATTATAATGTACAATCTAAAACCTTGTCCGTTTTGTGGTGGTAAAAATATTTTTGTAGGAACGATTGAGCAAATTCAAGGTGCAGCAGAAATAATCAACACGCATTATGACAACACACACTATAAAGCAGTCTGTGATTTTAACAAAGGCGGTTGCGGTGCAACTACTGGCGGTCAGTACGACAACGCCGATGATGCCGCAAATGCTTGGAACAAAAGGAGTAGGTAATATGGAATTAACCTATTATCGGGTTTGCAGAGTTAAATGTAAACGATGTGGTGATGTGTTAGAGCGTATTAACCGCACGAAAGACGATAATTATTCAAGGATGCTTCATTGTTCTTGTGGCAAAGTAGCACTTGATCCTGCGGCTATAATGTATCGTGTTTTAGGTGAACCTGCCGACTACGAGGACTTATCAGAGAAATGGGGAGAGTGAGTGAAATGGAACGACACGATTACCCACGATTTTTGAAAGCCATTGATGAAGCTATACAAGGTTTGGAGCTTGAAGCCCGGTGCTATGGCTATACGGATGAACCGGAGCACACCGAACTGATAGACCTTTTAAAAAAATACAAGGCAGAAATGACAGAAAAAGAACGTCGGGATTATTACATTTGGAAAGCAAAATACCAAAGAGGATTAACCGATGAACAGGTGAATTTCTTTCTGCAGAACGACGACCGATGGGAGTTGCTTCCTGTGTATTCTCTATATGTTAAGAAAATGGGTGAGCAAGGTGCGCTCGACCAAATTCGAGAAGAATACGGTTCCGATGATAAACAGGCATAAAAATAACCGGACGGCGTTCAGTCTGCCGGGCTACAATTGCCCATAGAGGAAACACCTTCCGGTTTCTTTATCAAATAGCATTATAACCGATGCTGTTTGAAAAGTCAATATTTAGTAAGAAAGAGGTATTAATTATGGCAAAACGAGATATAAACCGCGATAAGATAATTAACATTCGAGTTTCAAAAGGTGAAGAACAGCTTATAAAAATTAACGCCGGATATATGGGCTTGCCGGTATCAAAGTATATCCGCGATGTAGCGATTTGTCCTAACATCGTCAAATACGATCATTCGGCAATAGAGCGACACTTTCGAATTGTGGCAGCCCATACAAAAGAGATTGGTGAAGTTCGAAACTCTATTAATAATATGATATTTACCATTGAGGCAAGCAACAATTACTTGCCGAGAGAAATAGATTACATCGTAGAGTTGATGAATCGTATTTTTGAGACTGAGAACAAGCTGTTAGAAACCCTTCGAAAAATCCGTGCTGATGAATATAAAATGAATAGCAGAACGGTTATTCCTGAAAATAGTGAAAAATAGTGAATATTTTTGCTCGATTTAATCGAATATTTTCAAAAAACACTTGACAAAACCGAACTTTTGGTAGTAATATGTATATACAAGGGGTTCGGGTGCTCATTATATTCAGAGTATTCGGACTTTTTGATTTTAAAGAAAGGATATATAGTTCTATGAAAAAATCTGAAATCAAACCGAATTTGAACACCATTGTTGAGTGCAACGGAACAGATTACAAGTTGACCGCAGGAATAATTCGTCGCAAAGAAAACGGCGAGGATTATTACACTGTTGAGATCCAAGACTTAAAAGCTAATTCTGTTTCCATTGCCCGGCTCGACCAAGTGAAATTAAAAGAAGAAAGGAGTGAAAAGTAAATGTACGATTTAAAAACAATCAAACGCAGGATAAGTTGTGTTGACTATGCTCGTGAGATTGGGCTTCCGGTTACAAAGTCCGGCGACCGTTGTGCTTCTCCGTTGAGAACGGGAGCAACAAACAAAACTTCATTTGTTGTGAACGACGATTTCTTTACCGATTTTGGTTCAGGTATTTCGGGCGATGTTATCGACTTTGTTGCTATGAATGAGTTTAACGGCAATCGTGGTGAGGCTATTCGTGAACTGGCTCGTAGAGCTGGCATAGCTGACGACGGTAGTGATTTTGATGTTGCAGCGTGGAAGAAATACACCGAAGATTTGAACGCAAAGGTTGAGCGTTGGCACAAAAATTTGACACCCGAGTATATAAAATACTTGCACGACCGCCGAGTTTCCGATGAACTCATTGAGCGCTACAAAATAGGTAGAATGGGTAATGGTCGCTTATCGTTACCATATTTCAAAAACGGTTATTGTTGCTATTATGCAAGCCGTGAAATGTTTGACACCGCATACGGTCCTGATGAAAAGAGGGCTAAGTATAAGAAGATGCCAACTGATGAATACAACCAACACATCGTATTTGGTCTTGATACCGTAAAATCTGACGACCGTTCTTTATTGGTTGTTGCAGAAGGTATGTTTGATTGCCTCGCTTTCATCGACAGTGGTTACACCTGTATCTCCGCTATTACCGGTCGTTTCTCAAACGAACAGCTCAAAACAGTTTACCCCTTAATGAAACTTTATGACAAGGTTTTGATTGTGTACGACAACGATAGCATTTCCAGAGCAGGTGAAAAGTTCACTGTATCAATGGCAAAATCTCTTACTGCTCGCCGTATTCCGTTTGTAGTAGGACAGGTACCGGCAAGCTATAAAGATATTTCCGAATATTATGCCGACGGCAACGAGCTTGACGATATCGTTAAGAATGCTACCGATGGGCTTACTAAAATGTGTGAGTTCGTCGAAACCGAGGAAGAGTTTGAAAAGTTCGCTCGTGACGTAACTCGTTTTATGAGCAAGACTGATACGCAAAGACTTTTTGATAATGTTTCGAGAAAACATCCCGATTTTTCGGATGAATGGTTGAAAGTGTTGAAAAAGGAATGCCTCTCTGCTCCGAGCGATGATGCTATTTCCACGGATGTAAGGTCAAAACACACACTGCGTTATCACGGTTCGTTTGGTTTTTATGAATACAACGGCAAGTATTGGGAGCCCAAGGGTGACGATGTAATTGAATCTTATATCGGCTCTGCGTTAGGTGTGTATCGCACCGGTTCTCGCCAAGGGTCTGTGCTTCGTGTACTCAAAGGTGACTGTCAACACAACAGCCTTACGCAATTGAACCAAGCGGAATCTGTAAACTTCATCAACGGCACCCTCGACCTGCAACCGTTCCCGATTTTGAGAGAGCACGACCCTGACGATATGTTCTCGTACTGTTTGGATTATCCATATATAGAGGGCGAACGCTCAGAGATTTGGGAAAATTACATTTGGTCCGTAACCGAAGACAAAGCCAAAGCGAATTTGTTGCAGGAGTGGTTGGGATATCCGTTATTCCTTGACTGTTCGATGCAAAAGGCTCTGTTCCTTAAAGGCGAGGGAAGCAACGGTAAGTCACCGTATATCAACGTGCTCAAGCATTTGTACGGCAAAACCAATGTGTCAAATGTATCTATCTCCGATTTGTCACAACGCTTCCAAGCCATCCGCTTGAAATCTACAATGGTAAACACGGCTTCCGAAACTTCTTCCGATGCGACCGGTGCCGAGTCGAGGTTCAAACAAGCTACCTGTGGCGAGACGATTTCCGACTGCTACAAAGGCAAAGACGTTATCGACTTTGAGCCCCGAGCTAAGTGGATTGTTTCAGCTAACAACTTTGCCACATCAAAAACGGACGATTCCGAGGGTTATGCTCGCCGTTTCTGCTTCTGTAATTTCGACTTTGTATTCGTGGAAGACGATAAGTTTGACCCCCGCAACCCCTACCATCGTAAAGCGGATAAAGATATCGAAGCAAAGCTCTTTGACAAGAAGCAACTTCCCGGCATTTTCAACTGGGCTCTTGAAGGTTATTACCGCCTCAAGAAAAACAAAAGCTTCTCGAAACCTGCGGATCAGGAACAGACAATGGAAGATTTCAAGGAAACAAATAACCCTCTTATTGTATTCGTAAAAGAGTTCGAGTTTGAGCACGGACGCACCTTCATTAAAAACGAGGAATTTTACGATGTTTATGTTAGATGGGCTGACACTTGCAATCACCATCGACTTTCGCGTAACCAATTTTTAAAACGTATCGCACCTCTTGTCAGGCAATACCGCAGTTCATATATGATGCAAGACCGCACGAGTATCAAAAGAGGATACAAGCTCATTACCGATGAAGAGCCTGGTCCTTTTGATGAAGAAGAACTTGGATTTTAAATAAAGGAGTCAATATTATGAAAGAAAATACTGAAAAACTCTTTCTCTGCCGACCCTGTGCAGAAAAGATGAAAACAATGAGAACCTGCAAAAGCGTTGTCTTGGGTGCCCCTCACAAAGAGAAAGGCACCTGTGAACAATGCTGTCGCCGTAGATACGGCTATGACTGTGAGGTTGAGTTTAATTACGACCTCGATAATGAATGGAAAAAGGAGAATAACTATGCACGCTAACACAAGACTTTATAATCAAACCCAGCGTAAGAACCGCCGAACAAAACAGTTCGAGCGTGAGCGAAACGATAAGCATTTTCACGGCAAGGACGGCTCAAGGCATCAGAAAAACAAGAAGCTTGCCGAAGTGAGAAGAAATGAGGTGGATGCCGAATGAATAACATTCTTGTAATCAAGCTTACAGACGATTGGCTGATAAACGAACAGATTAAAAATTCGCTTCAAAAAAGTTTGGAAGTCTGGGGCGGAGCAGTTCTCGAAGATGCTATCAAAGACATTCACTTCACAAGAATGATATCTAACGATGTTATCTATTCTGAAGAACAGCGGGATGAGTTATACAAATTCATCGAGGAAAAAATTGCGGTTGAAATCGGTCGTTATGCTATGGAAAACGGTCTTATAAAATTCACCGAAAAACAGGTAAGGTTCGGTGTTGAAATCTCCGGAGAGCTTGACGTTTTAAGTTTTATGAGAGGTGACAGCGATGTATAAATCACCAATTGAGCTTATTATGGGCAGTATACAAACACAGCAAGAAGAAGGCATTTTAAAAGCTGTGCAAAGTGTTGGCGTAAACGTTGACAAAGACGAGCTCATAAAATGTCTGCAGTATGACCGCAACCAGTACAGAAAAGGTTATGAAGACGGAGCAAGAGAGTTTGCAGAGTTGGTAAAACTTGAATTCTACAAGGAATTTGACGAGTTAATTCCGTCTATTATGGCAGACAAAATTGACAACCTCTTAAAAGAAAAGTGGGGTGAATGATATGCCTGAAGACTTTGCAAATGTTAAATCCAAATGGAATATTGATATTCAAAAAAATCCTAAAGAGATGTGGTCTTTTGGATTTTGTTTATCACATATGGTAGACGAAACATATATTTACGCTAATTTTTATAGATGGACTATATCTATTGGTAAGTTTAGAAAGTTTGGTGATTAAATGACCTGTAAAGATTGTGTGCATTATGAGGTGTGTGAAACTCACGAAAGAGTGAACAGAATTAAAGCAAATCTTTGTGGACTTTTCAAAAACAAAGCAGACTATGCCGAAGTGAAGCACGGCAAGTGGATTAAAAAAGACAACTGCCCCAACAAAGACCACATATTAGCAGAGTGTCCTTTCTGCCATTTCGGAGAGTATTTGAAGAAATTCGTTGATGATCCCGACGGTGAGAAAACATTTAAACACTTTTGCGAGTACACGCGTTATTGTTTGGCTTGCGGTGCGAAAATGGAAAGTGAGGCAAGCGAAGAATAATGCGAGTTTGTAAGTGTGATATTTGCGGTGCAGAAATACCGCTTGATAGTAACCAAAGAACTTTACCGTACAATTTCTCCGGTAAAACGTGGAGATACAAAGGATTTGATTTATGTAAAGGCTGTTTGGATGAACTCGACTATGTGCGAAACAAAGCAGTAGCAGATTTTATTGATGGAGCAGTAGCAAAAAGGAAGGTGAGCGTATGAACTTAAAAAGAATTGAAAGTGCAGCAGAGAATATGGCAGCACTTTTGGACGATGTTACAATCAAAGCAAGAAAAGATTTGCAGCAAGCCGGTGAGTATAACATTGATGCAAAGTATTTAAAAGAGTGTGTCGAAGCGTTATACGAAATGGTTAGTATTGTGTCTGCCGGTGAAGCCGTTGTCGATGTACGAGCAAAAGACGACCCTATCGAACGAGCAATAACACATTATCAATATGGTATTGATTGCGATATTTTCAGCGAACCGGTTACTACTTACGCACAAACGGCAATTGAAGCTTTGACTTTCTACAAGGACAGAGAGTTATATATTAAAGCGCCGATGAAAATGACAGACGCTTTGAAGCAGGAATTGACCGTACACTGTTATAACAGATGTATTGAAGAATTATGAGCGAGAGGTGATTTCGGAATGAGCACACAAAAAAAATCCAATAGCATTACTTTTCGTGTTACTCCGTGGGAATATGATCTGATTGCCGAGAATGCTCTCGCTTCCGGAATGACAATCACACAATTCCTTCGTGCAGTAGGTAAGAATGTGGTTATCAAAGGCGACCGAAAATATCAGTTTGTGAACAGAAATGAGGTGCTTCGTGATGCAAACTAAAAACAAACAATTACTCATTCGTGTATCTGAAAATGAGCTCGCTTGCATTACTGCGAACGCTCAGGAAGCCGGAATGACTGTATCCGCATATATGAGAGAAGCCGGTTTAAATTACGCACCGAGAACCGACATCGAACTGACACACATTGATATAGACCCCGATGAAATTTTCCGAGAGTTCCAAAAGAACCGTCATTTTCGAGAAGTGACACCCGAAATGTCATAGGAAGTGTCACACCCCGAAACCCTTGATAATACTGGCTTTTTTTTATTATATATTATTTTATGACACTATGACACTTTAAAAATAAAATATATATAGTAATAAAAATGTCTTACAAAATAAAATATATAAAGCTAATGTTAGACCGAAGTGTCTGTCATTAAGCGTCATTCTTTATACGAAAAAGGAGAGATTTATATGTCTACTGAAAATCAGGTAATACCTGCAAATGAAACTTCACCCACTACAAAAAAGCGTTCTCGTAAAGACCTCTCTAATTTTGCGAACGCTCAAACAGGTGACAATGCAAAATATCTTCGTCACGCATTAGCAGCTTGGAACCTTCCGCCCATTGACTTAGACAACGACGAACAAGTTGCTGAACGCGTTTTATGGTATTTCGAGCACTGTATCGAAGACGATATAAAACCGTCTGTGACCGGACTTGCGAACGCTCTCGGTTGTTGTCGTGATACTCTTTGGAGATGGAAGACGGGAAGGAGCAGAGCTGAATCTGACGGACATTCCGACACGATAAAAAAGGCGTACAATCTGTTGGAGCAAATGGATGCCGAAGGACTTCGTGATGGGAAGACCAATCCGGCCGCAGGTATCTTCCTTCTCAAAAACAATCACGGGTACCAGGATAAGCAAGACCTTGTACTCACACCTAACAATCCGCTTGGTGATACCTACAATCCTGAACAGATTGCAGAAGCTATCGAGATGGATTTGATTGAAGACTGATTTGCTAACCGCTTTCGTTGTGAAGGCGGTTTTGTTTTGCCCTGAATTTGACGAAAACGCATTATACAAAATTTGACGAAATCGCAATATAGCCAAAATTTGACGGAAACGCATTATAGGTAATTTTACCAAACGCATTTTTGCACACAAAACGGTCGGGCGTATTTCTCGGAAACAGGCACGGGTCCGGTCGCTGTTGGGTTGCTTTTCGTGTTTTCCGCTGTTTGTCTGTGTGTGCTTCTCTTTCGCTCTGTGGCTCTCTGTGGCGTGTTTGTTGCTTTAGTAGGGTTGTTATATGGCTAAAATGAAAAACGCCTCAAATCGGCTCCTGTGGGCTCTTTTAGGCGTGTTACTGTTTGGGGGTATATTTACGGGTGAGTGGTCTTCTGTTTGGTTGTCGTTCTCGTTCTCTGTGCGGCTCTGTGTGGCTCGTTGTGTGTGTTGTTGGGGTGTTTACTTGCCTCAGTATTTTAAAGCCGTTTAAAACGCAAAAAAAAGCCCGGGGGCTGTTGCCCTCGGGTCTTTGTTTATTTTCCTGCCGCTGATAATACCACCATAACCGGCAAAAAGAGAATCAATAAAATTGTTAATGATATCATACTGTGTCCCCCTTCTTAAAGTCCTGCTGCAATAGCAAGAGACTGTTCAACGGCTTCAAAAAGGGCGCGTCCTTCGTCGTCGCAAGTAAAGCCGATCCAATCGTGCTCGGGCACTTCTACCATTGAGCCGGGTTCAAAGTCGTTGTCGTCAAAGTCAACATCTACAAAGTATGCCCCGTCGTTGTTGTTTTCAAGTATGGCAAAAAAGTCGTACTCGTTGCCGGTCAATTTTAATGTGAGTCCATCGTGTTCAATAATTGTTTTCATAGTTTAAAACCTCTCTATATTTATATATTCTGCCCGGTATAACCGCCGGGCTCGGTTTATTTTTGCGTTATGTGTTTAACAGTTAAAAAGCTCTTCAAAATAATCGTCAATAGCGTCCACTGTTCTTTCGTCAATTGGTGCGCTTCCTCTCTCTCCCCACCAATACAACTCCACCGTGCCGGTGTCTGTATCTATATAGATGTTAGGGCCACCAAATGCAACCATAATTTTAACGCTTCTAAGTTTGCGGTCGCTTCCGATTCTATATTCAATATCATAGATATCATCTTCAAAATAGTCGTATATGCTTAATTCTTCAGCGTCTTCGTTGAATTCGTGTTTACAACCGGGGCACTGTTTATTTAACTCTGCGCCCTCTTGCAATAAAATAACATCACCACACTCGGGGCAACGGTATGCGCGTCCTTCTGCGTATGCCTCTAACATTTCGGCGATTTCTTTACAATGCTCGTTGTGTTCGTACTTATTCATTTTAAAACCTTTCTCGGCTTTATCGTTGAGCCGTAACGCGTTGCGGGCGTGTGCCCTGTGTTGATATTCGTTCAAGTTGCTTGAGGTCTTGCGGTCCGTCCTGTCGCATCCCTGCCGGTATTCGGACCGCCTTCCCTCTTGCGTTAATTTCATTATAGTGATTTTTCGCAAAAAGTCAATAGCATTTTGAAAATAAATCTTGATTAATCGCAAAAATAGCAAGTTGCACAAAACAGGGTGCTTTCTTTTGTATACATTCACCAACCGCGTCACTGTGCGCCTTTTCATTATATATATACGCGCGTATACCCCCCGTGTAGGGGTGTAGTCGCAGGACCCCCACCCCCTTTTTTTCAACCCCGTCACCACCGCGAAAAAATAAAAAAGGCACAATTGCGAAAAATAGGTATTGACAATTACCGCAAAGTGTGGTATAATTCAGACAAAGATTAAGGCAACGGATAAGCCACACAAACCGTGAAAGGAATTAAATTATGAAAAAGGTAGTTGCGTATGTAAGAGTAAGTACAGAAGCACAATGCGGAGAAGACCGTTTTGGTATCGAAGCACAGAAGCAGACCATAATAGAATATTGCGAGAAAAACGATATGGAAATCGAGGAGTGGTTTATTGAGAAGGGAGTTTCCGGTGCAAAGGATAACAGACCTGAGTTCAGTAAAATCCTTACGGGTGCGATCAAGAACCCGCCCATCGAAGCTGTTGTAGTTGCGAAAAATGACCGTATCGCTCGTGATGTTAATTTGTACTTTGCTTATAAGAACGAGTTGAGAAAGTTGAACATCGGCTTAATCAGTGTGACCGAAGATTTCGGACAATTAGGAATGTTCGCTCCTGTACTTGAAGCATTTATGGCTTCTATGGCACAGGTTGAGCGTGAACTTATCACAAGCAGAACCAGTGGTGGCAGAAAGTTAAAGGCATCCAAAGGTGGATATTCCGGTGGCAGACCTGCTTATGGATACAAAGCCGTTAATGGAGAGTTATTTATCATTGAAGAAGAAGCCGAAGTGGTAAGAATGATTTTCCGTTTGCGTGATGAGGGTATGACCTACGAGGGAATTGCAAACACACTCAACGAGCAAGGTATTTTAACTCGCAAGGGTAATGAATGGAAGTTTGGAACTGTTAGAACTGTTCTTGAAAACGAGCCTTTATATCGTGGTATGTATAAATACGGCGATGCAGAAGAGTGGATACCTGCTATTCACGAAGCAATATTGAAATAAGCCGGAGCAATCCGGCATATATGGGGAGTTAACTCAGTTGGTTAGAGTACCCGGCTTATATCCGGTTAGTCCGGGGTTCGAATCCCTGACTCCCTACCAAGTCCCAAAGCCGACAGCGTACAGGGGTGTAAGTCCCGTCGGCAGGGCCCAAGCTGTGCGGGAAGCCAGCGGTGCTTTTCGGTGAAGTGCGTCGCAAAGGTTGCTCTGTGAATCTGGGCTTGCTCAGTGAGAGCGACAAACCGAATACAATGTGCCTGAGTGCCGATAGTGTAAAAGCTATCGGCATTTTTTTATTTTGTTTAAGTGAGGTATGGAAGATGAATGACAAGATAGTAAGTAAGCTTCTGCAGATGATGGATAAAATGCCTACTGTTCAGACGGCAAAATATCTGTTCGATATGGTGCAGAATAACAACGATAAAGAGTTGAATAAAAAGGTTAGGGAGTTGTGTGCAAAGAACGCCCGTGAGTGTGGGAATGCAGATGCGGTGAAATATATGGATCTGTATTGGAAGACACGATTATGGGCTGCACAGAATGGTAGCTTTGACGACTACTTGCTTTACCTTGAAAAGAACCGCCCGATTAAAGAGCGATTTTATCAACCTCGTCGAAGCAAGTTGAAACCTGCGGTTGATATGATACAGGATATGCTTGACGATAAATTGGACGAGGCTGTTATTGAACTTCCGCCTCGTGTTGGTAAGACCACAATCATTATGTTTTTGTTCTCGTATATTGTTGGTTTAAGACCTGAGATAAGCAACCTGTATAGTGCGTATTCATCGAGCATTACGAGCGCATTGTATACCGGTGTTCTTGAAATTATCACTGACAAGACCACATATTTATGGGGTGATGTGTTCCCTGAGTGTAAAGTAGCTCGTACTAATGCAGCGGACCTTTTGATTGATATTAACAGACAGAAGCGTTATGCCTCACTCACTTGCCGTTCACTTTACGGTACATTGAACGGTGCCTGTGACTGTGAGGGCTTTCTTGTGGCTGACGACTTGCTTTCGGGTATTGAAGAGAGTTTGAGCCCTGACCGTCTTGATACTGCCTGGGGCAAAACCGATAACAACCTTTTGAGCCGTGCAAAGAAAAACGCGAAGATATTGTTCGTTGGTACTCGGTGGAGTTTAAAAGACCCTGCTGGTAGACGAATTGATCTGGTTGAGAATGACGAGAAGTTTAAGAACAGACGACACAAAGTATTGTGTATGCCCGCATTAAACGAGAATGACGAGAGTAACTTTGACTATGATTACGGTGTAGGTTTTGACACCGAATACTATCAACAGCGTCGTGCTTCTTTCGAGCGAAACGATGATATGGCATCGTGGATGGCTCAGTATCAACAGGAACCGATTGAGCGTGAAGGTGCTTTGTTCAGTCCTGCGTTTATGAATTTCTATAACGGAGTATTGCCCGAAGGTGAACCCGACCGAATACTTATGTCTTGCGATACAGCGTTCGGTGGTGGTGACTATGTTTCTGCTCCTGTTGGTATTCAATATGGTGACGAAGTTTATATTCCTGCTGTTGTGTTTGACAATCACGACAAATATGTAACTCGTCCTCGCGTAGCGAAACAGATTATGGAATACTGCGTAGGTAGTGCTGAGTTTGAAGCGAATAACGGCGGTGACGATTACAAAGAGTGGGTAGAAAACTGGTTGAAAGACCGACAGTACAGGTTGAATATCAGGTCCCGTTCTGCTCCGACCAATAAGCGCAAAGAAGCGAGAATATTTGATAAAGCACCTGAAATCAGAGAGTTCTATTTCCTTGAAGACGGTAAGCGTGATAAAGATTACTCGTTGTTTATGCAGAACCTTTTCAGTTTTAAGGTTACGGGTAAAAACAAACACGAAGACGCTCCTGATAGTCTTGCTATGCTTGCAGGTATGATAAACAAACCTAAAAAGGCTACTGCGGTGGTATTCCAACGCCCGTTTTAAAAAAAGTTCGAAAAAATCGAATTATTTTTAAAAAAGTATTGACAAATCGAACTTTTTAGTATATAATGTACTTGCTTGGTTGTTCAAAGCGTTTTTTCATTCCGCCTGCCGGTGGGGCGGTAATACCCCGGCTCCTTTCTATTATTTATTACGGGGGTGTCCCTTTGAAAATAAACATTTATTGCCCCGTTTGTGCGAAGAGGGGCACGAAGAAGAAATTACTTGAAGTAGATTACAACGCCCACGGCAAGATATATCCGTGGTGCAAAATGGATAAGCAAAATGTCGAGGTTGACCTCGATAAAATAAATAAAGATTTGTGCCTATGTGCCGATAACGATTAGTTATCGGTATTTTTTTTATTTTTGGTGGTGATGAAAGTGGCTGATAAAGACAGCAAAGAAGTGGTAGTCCCTACATACAGCGGACGAAAAGAGATATTTGTTGATGAAACCGATATCAACGAAAGCAATATTGTTTCTGTTCTTGAAGAGGCGTTTAAAATACATACGGCGAACCGTGCTCAGATTAAATATCTTGAGAAGTACGAGCGTGGTATAACACCTATTTTACAGCGTGTAAAAGAGATTAGACCCGAGATTAACTTCAAAATTGCGGAAAATCACGCCCACGAAATTACCACATTTAAGGTGGGCTATGTATTTAGTTCGCCTATTTCGTATGTTCAGAGAGCAAAGCGTGATATGACTTCTCCTGATGGTGAAGGCGCAAATGCTGATGATAGCGGTATTGCACTTTTGAACGAGATGATGGCAGAAGAGGGCAAAGCTGCAAAAGACCAAAAGCTTGCCAAAAACTTTTCTGTATGTGGTCTTGGTTACAAAATTGCTTTACCTAAAAAGGTTAAAGTCGGTAAATCGGTAGTTGATGTGTTAATTCTTGATCCGAAAACTACATTCGTTGGTAAATCTAACGACATTTACAAACGCCCTGTGCTTGGCGTGAGTTATGCAGAGCTTAATGACGGTTCGATTCGTTTAGGTGCTTACACAGAAACACAGTATTTCGAGTTGAAGAGTGGTACTTCCGGTACAAGCTTTAAGCTCATTAAAACAGAGGATAACCCGATTGGTATGGTACCAATTGTTGAGTATAAAAACGATTACGAGTGTATGGGCTGCTTTGAGCGTGTCCTTCCTCTGCTCGATGCGTTGAATAATGCTACTTCCGACCGTTTGAATGGTCTTGCACAGTTTGTTCAATCATTCCTTTGGATGAATAACGTTGATATTGAAGCTGATGAAATTGCAAAATTGACTGATAAATTGGCTTTGCTTACAAAGACCAGCGACCCATCACTTCCTGTAAGTGTTCAGTATCTAACGGCTTCATTAGACCAACAGCAGACACAAGCGTTTGTTGATTATCTGTATGAACAGATATTGCAAATATCCGCTACTCCGAGCCGTGCTCAAGCGAGTGGTGGTAATACCGGTCAAGCAATCGTGCTCGGTGGTGGCGGTTGGGCTTTAGCTGAGACCGCTGCAAAAAACACTGAGCAGATGTTTACCGAAAGTGAACTTGAGTTCTTAAAGGTGGTTCTTAAAATCATTCAGGATAGCGAAAAGGTTCCCGAAGAAATGGCGAACATTCAGTTGTCCGATATTGATATTAAGTTTAGCCGTAATAGAACTGACGGTTTGGTATCGAAGACACAAGCGTTACTTAATCTTCTTTCCGCCGGTGTGGATCCGTTAAAGGCATTCGATGTGTGCGGAATATTCAGTGACCCGCAGACTGTTTACAACGATAGCAAACAGAATCTTAAAAAGTGGGAGACGGTTGCACAGAATGTGTCAAACAACAATCCTACGCCGGGCGAGGGGGAATAAGAGATGATTATTCGTGACTTGTACAGATACCGAGGCGAAAACGGGACCGTTGACTCATTGGTGAAATTACCAATGGAATTCGAGCCGATGAAGCGTATCACGGCAGACGAAGGCTGTTTGCTTTCTAACGGTGAGGTAAGCACTAAGGAACTTGATATTCCTGCGGGCGACCTCGATAAATGGTCTGAAATTCCCGACCCCGATTATATTCCTGATGAAACAACGGGTGAATAACCCGAGTTACATACGGCAGAGAAGCCGTTAAAAAACGCAAGATAATGTGAGAGAACACATATAAAACACAAAATATGGTGAAAGAACACCTAAAAATGCAAAAGGAGAGTGCTTATTATGTTGAGTAAATTACTTGGTGACAAATACAAAGAAGGAATGACCGTTGAGGAAATCAACGCTGCTCTTGCAGAGGTTGATATTCACGCGGGTTATGTTCCCAAAGCCACTTTCGATAAGACTGCATCGGAAGCCGCAAAGTACAAGAAGGACTATCAGGCGAAATTGTCTGAAGAAGAGCTTGCGAAACAGACTGCTGCTCAGGAGCTTGCAGATGCGAAAGAACGCATCGCTGAGCTTGAGCGTGCTAACGGCATCACCGAATACGCAAAGAAGTATATGGCAAACGGTTATAGCGAAGAGCTCGCAACTCAGACCGCTACCGCTTTAATGGACGGAAAGATGGATGTTGTATTTGCAAATCAGGCGACTTTCCTCAAAGAGCGTGAAAAAACCCTCAAAGCAGAAATGCTTAAAAAAACCCCTGTACCACCTGCCGGTGGCAAAGAAGAAGCTCTGACAAAGGAGAAATTCAGTAAAATGTCCTTGGATGAGCAGATGAAGGTGTATACAGAAACGCCTGATGTGTACGCCGAATTAACAAAATAATTTTATTAATCAAAGGAGTGTTTTATTATGGCACACAAAACTTACCCTAATCACGTTTTAGCCAACAAGTTTGAAGACCAGTACGCTTCCAAACTTGATCTTATGCAGTTCTGTACTGTTGACGATTCTCTTGAAGGTGTAGCCGGTGATAAAGTGGTTATCAACACTTACACTGCTACTGACGGTACTGAAACCCTTCAGATGGGCGAAGGCAACACAAAGGATATCGAGGTTTCTTACGAACCTAACGAATATGTAATTGAGTTGCTTCAGAACCGTTTCCCTTACTACGATGAGGAAGCTATGCGCGACCCCAATATCGTAGAAAAAGGTCTTAACCATATGGGTGTTGATATGTTCAACACTGCTAACCGCAAAGCTATGGCTGAGTTTGCTAAAGCTACTCTCGAAGTTGAATATGAAACTCTCGATTTCAACACTTTTGTTGACGGTGTTGCTTTATTCAACAACGAAGGCGAGGAAATCGACGTGTTCTCACTCATTCACAAAAATGATGTTGCAGAACTTCGTAAAAACCTCAAAGACGACCTCAAGTACGTTGAGTCTTTTGTTCGTTCCGGCTATATCGGCACTGTTAACGGTGTAAACATTTATGTTTCTAACATCGCTACTGAAGGTGCTCCTATCCTTGCAACAAAGAAAGCTGTTACTTATTTCAGCAAGAAAGGTACAGAAATCGAGCAGGATAGAGATGCCGACCACAGAAAGAACATTATGTTCTCTCGTAAGTACGGTGTTTTCGCATTCACTGATGCTACACAGGCAGTAAAGCTTGTTAAGAAAGCACAGGGCTAATTTTAAAATTGTAAGGAGTGAGAACAATGACGCAGCTTGAGCGCTTGAAAATAAGAATCACAGAAAAAACGAATGATGATGAGCTGGCGGATATATTAGAGAGTGCGAAAAATATTATTTTAGCAAGGCGTTATCCGTTCTCAGAATTTCCAGTCAATGACGACGGTGAAACCGTTCTCGAAGCAAGATATTATGACCTGCAAATCCGTATTGCAATTGAAATATTTAATAAAATCGGTGCAGAAGGTCAGACTTCCCATAGCGAGAACGGTGTAAGCCGTTTGTATGAGAGTGCGAATATTTCCGAAAGTTTATTGCGAGAAGTTACACCAAAGGCGGCGATTATATGAGGGATTTGAAACGAAATCAACGGGAAATCTTCTATGCCTTGCTTGTAAAAGGTGAAGGTAAAGATGAATGGGGTAACGAGGTTGAAACCATCGGTTATACCGACCCTATTTCGTTGTGTATAAGCAAATCTGCTAACAAAGGGGAAGCTTCCGCACAGGCGTTTGGTGCTGACTTGCAGTATGACAGGGAAATGTCAACGCACGATATGGAATGTCCTATTGATGAGTATTCGCGTATATGGATTGACTGTGACCCCACTGAACCGCACAACTATGAGGTTGTTGCTGTAAGCCCAAGTTTGAATTGTATTCGATATGCTTTAAAAAGGGTGAATGTATCATATGAAAAAACAGATAACGATAACACTTGACCCCAAAAGCGTTGACGAAGCAATAAAAGAGCTTGAGCGATATAAAGCAGAACTAAAAGAGAAATGTACGAGGTTAACACAACTCTTAATCGAGAAAGGCATTGAGAATGTAGAGTACATCATTCTGAATACTTCTTATCTCGATACAGGCGAGTTGTTGAGTGGCTTGAGACGAGATGCCGCAGCAGCGATTTCTACAACAGCTACCGGCAAAATCGTTGGATATATTTCTGTCAGTTCCGATTATGCGGTTTATGTTGAGTTTGGTACCGGTGTGATTGGTTCATCCAGTCCTCACGACCTTGCAAGCGAACTTGGGTATGTATACGGTAAATCAGAGAATGGGTGGTGGTACCCAACTGATGAAGCTGATCCGAACCCGACAAAGTTTGAAGCTGAGGACGGAAAACTTATCGCTCACACAAAAGGTCAACCTGCCAAATCGTTTATGTACGATACGGCATTATATTTGCGAGATATATTTTTTGAAACAGCAAAAGAGGTGTTTGGGTAATGATTGATAATTCAGAGATGGTGTTTGAACAGATAGCTTCTCCTGTCCGTGAGCAGTTTAATGCTTATGTTGTAGGGTGTGAGTTGTCGAGCAAGCCCCCGAAATTCCCTGCTCTCTCGATTGTTGTTTACAACAATTCGGCAAACAAGAAATACTCCACTTTCGAAAAGGTTGAAAATGTTGCTGCAGAAGAGTATAAGCTCGAAGCGTTTTCTAATCTCCAAGAAGGCGGAGAAAGGCAGGCAAAAGAGATTATGGCCGTTGCCGATGAAGTAATGGCGAATCTCGGATATGTCCGCACATTTTATCAACCTATCCCTAACGCAGCCGATACCAATGTGGCTCGACTGTGTGCGAGATATAAAAACAATATTGTAATTTAAAGGAGTGTTCCATTATGGGAAAAGCAATTTCTACCCTCGGTATGGGCTTGCGTTATGCAGTTGAAACTACAGCCGGCACTCGCCCTACTACTGGCTATATCAATATTCCTGATATCAAGGAAATCCCCGATTTCAACCCCGAACCCGGTGCAATTGAGACAACTGACCTCTCTCAGACCGAGTTCAAGACATACACTAAGGGTCTCAAAGACCTTGGCGGTGCTTTGGCTTTCCTTGCCAATGATACTGTTGAACTTCAGGCAGCTTGGGAAGCTCTTATGACTGCTTATGAGGCTGCTGATGCAGACGGCAAAGCTGTTTGGTTTGAAATCTTCCATCCGAAGCTTGAAAACTCCACCTATTTCACAGGTGAGCCTTCAGAACTCGGTTTGGGCGGTGCTCAGGTTGATTCTGCACTTGAAACAAACTGCTATGTTACCCCCACAAACGGACCTAAGCGTCACGCTAAGTCCACAGTAGCAGCCGGCTAATTATTGCATTAAATATTTTTATTAAAGGAGACATATACGATGGCTAAACAGATTGTTTTTGATTACAAAGGTACTGAGTACACCTTAGAGTTTACTCGCAAAACTTGTACACAGATGGAAGACAGAGGCTTCGTTGCTTCTGAAATCCTTGATAAGCCTATGAGTGCTTTACCGACATTGTTTGCCGGTTCATTCTTGGCAAATCACCGCTTCGTTAAAAAGGATCTCATTGACGAGATGTTCGATTTGTTCACTAACAAGAGAGCTCTTGTTGAGAAACTTGCGGAAATGTATTCCGAACCTATGGAAGCGATGATGGATGATGTTGACGAAAAAAACGGAATCGCGTGGGAAGCGAGCTTCTAAGCGACGCTTACCCCACGGAACCGAAAGATGCTCAATCATCCAAAACGGATTCAGAAATCTATCGAGAAATGTGTCCGTTTTATTTGTCCATCGGTATGTCTTCTGCGGAGTATTGGGACGGGGATCCGTCCTTGCCCCGATACTACCGCAAGGCATATTTATTAAAGCAAGAGCAAGCCAATCAACAAGCTTGGATTCAAGGTTTGTATTTTTACAATGCCTTTGGTGCTATAATGTCGCAAATGTTCCCTGACAAGGGGAATAAAAGCAAGACTTATATTGAAAAGCCTATTGATTTTCATAAGAAGGACTTTGTTCAGGAGCAAGAACCTGTTGACGAAGAAAAAGAGGCTAAACTTGCTGAGATATGGATGAATAGATTATGTCGAAATTATAAACACGTTGGGGAGAGTTAATCTCTCCCCATATAAATAGTGCCTGAGCCACGGTGCCAGTGCCATTACTTTTTTTAAAAGTGAGGTGAGCATCGTGGCTCTTACTATAGACGAATTAAATATTAAAATACAGACTGAGGCAGACAGTGCCGAAAGAGGCATAGACGGTCTTTCCGATGCTCTGTCACGCCTTAAAGCGAACCTCAACTTTGCCTCACAGCTTTCTGCTGTTGCTTCGGGAATATCAAGTATTTCCGCCTCAAGCAAAAAACTGAATGATGTTGATTTTACAAACTTTTCAAAGAATACAACGCTGTTGTCGAAATCGTTACAGCCGTTGCAGGGATTTAAAACACAGGCATCGGGTCTGTTAACTTCGTTGCACGGTTTCTCTGAAACTGCGGAATCATTTAACAGTTTCACTGGTTTCGATAGACTTGCAGCACAGATACAAACTCTTGCAAATGCTCTCGCTCCGTTGAATAGCGTGAGTGGTAAGCTTGGTGCTACATTAAATGCTTTGTCGCAAATTACGCAGATTTCGAACGGTTTAGGTGGTACCAATTTCGGTGTATTGAGCACACAGATTACTAATCTTACGAATGCGCTTGCTCCTCTTGGAAACTTGCAGAGCAAACTCGGTTCTACGCTCAATCAATTATCGAGATTGAAAACAGTCGCCGGAGAACTCAATGGAGTGATGGCCGGTGCATCATCAAGTAGCGGTATAAGAGGTTTTATTAACAGCTTGCGCTCTGCTTCTGATGGTTCAACAAATGCTTTTGTAAAGGATATACAAAACCTTGTTGCTTCTCTTAAACCGCTTGAAACTATCGGTAAATCGAGCCTTGGTTCTATATTCAATCAGTTGAAGAAACTCCCTGAAGTCGCACAGTCCCTTAGTAGCGTGGATATGAACTCTTTTGCTGCAGGGGTACAGGCGATGTCTAAGGCTCTTGATCCACTTGTAACGCAACTTAACGCTGTAAGCTCAGGCTTTTCGGCTTTACCTAATAAGGTTCGAGCAGTAGCGAAAGCGACTGATACACTTTCAAGTGCTAATAACAGAGCAAAGAAATCGTATGGTGGACTTCTTACAAACATAACGAAGTTCATTGGTAAAGCTTCTGTTCTTGTTTTTGCTTTCAAGCGAATTGCGAATGTGTTTGCAGAGTGGTTTACAGAAAGCTCTAACTATATTGAAAACCTGAACTTGTTCACAGTTACAATGGGTGATGCGACTGATGCAGCGTTAAAATACGCTGAGGCTGTGCAGGATGCTATGGGTATTGATATTTCCGAATGGATTCAGTATCAAGGTACATTCCAACAGCTTGCTACTGGTTTTGGTGTTGCTTCTGACAAAGCGACCATTATGTCACAGAACCTTACCCAACTTGCTTATGACTTGTCTTCTTTCTTCAATGTTGATGTTGAGACAGCGTTCGATAAATTATCGTCCGGTATGTCGGGACAAATCAAAGGCTTGAAAGAGTACGGTATTAACCTTTCTGTTGCGGCATTGCAGGAATATGCTTTATCAAGGGGTATTACTCAAAGTGTCCGCACGATGAGCGAAGCGCAGAAATCTATACTTAGATACAACTTGTTGATGGAAAAGACTGTTAAGATACAGGGCGATATGGGGCGTACTCTTGTTACTCCTGCCAACGCATTGCGTATCTTGACTGCTCAAATTACACAGTTGAAGAGGGCGCTTGGTGGCATAGTGAGTGTTGTTGCTGCAAAAGTTATTCCGTATGTTCAGGTATTTGTTGAATTACTGACGGATGCTGCTAAAAGGATTGCCGGTTTGTTCGGTTTCGAATTACCTGAAATCGACTATTCCGGTTTGAGTAGTTCTTTTGTTGATGCTAATGAGGAAGCTGATAACCTTAGCGGTTCAGTAAGCAAAATCAAAAAGCAACTTATGGGCTTTGATGAACTTAACATCTTGAGCTCTCCTGATAGTGGCGGTGGTGGTAGTGCTTCCGTTTCCGGTGGTGGTTCGGATTTGGGTATGGATCTACTTTCATACGATTTCTTGGAGAATGTTAAAACCGAAAAACTCGATGAAGTTAAGCAAAAATTGAAGGATATCTTTGGTGTTATTGGTATCATCGGTGCCGGTATTGCAGGATGGAAGTTAGGAAGCTTTATTTCAGGTTTGGCAACTGCCGGTATGAAAGCAACCGGTCTCAAGGAATCACTTGCTCTTTTGGGTAAGAAAATGACCTTAACATTGGGTGTAACCCTTGCTGTTACTGGTATTGCTTTGGAAGGCAAAGGTATTTACGAGGCAATTACGGAAGGGCTCAACACTACAAGTTTTGCTGAAATACTTGGTGGTGGTGGAGCAATTGTTAGCGGTGGTGCGCTGATTGGTAACTTCTTCGGTTCTGCGATTCTTGGTGGCGGTATCGGTGCAATAATTGCCGGTGTGCCTATGTTTATCACAGGTATTTACGACGCAATCAAGAATGGCATTGAGTGGCTGAGCGCGGCACTTATCGGTGTCGGTGCTACGGCAACAGGTGCAGGTATCGGTGCAATTATCGGTGCTTGTGGCGGTCCTATCGGTGCCGGTATCGGTGCTTTGATAGGTTTGGCAGTCGGTGCTTTGACCGACCTTGTAATACTGATAGTGCAAAAGTGGGATGGTATTTCTGCTTGGTTCAGTACAAATGTTATTGAGCCTGTTTCCAATTTCTTTAAAGGCTTATGGGAAGATGTGTCCGGGTTCTTTTCTAACTTATGGGACGACATTGTTGCTGTATGGGATTCTGCATCTGATTGGTTTGATACCAATGTTGTGCAACCGATAGTAGACTTCTTTGCGCCTATTGTGGACTGGATAAGTACATTTTTTGAGGGTTGTTGGCTCATTATACAGGCGGTTTGGATCACTGTATCTAATTGGTTTAATACGAATGTTATTCAGCCGGTAGTTAATTTCTTCAAAAAGTTGAAAGAAGATGTGTCCGAGTTCTTTTCTCAGCTTTGGGCGGATATCCAAAGCGTTTGGAATACGGTGTCTACTTGGTTTAATACGAATGTTATTCAGCCTGTGGTTGGCTTCTTCAAAGGTGTATGGACGAGTGTATCCGGTTACTTTTCTCAGCTCTGGTCGGGTATAAAGAGTGTTTGGAACAAAGTATCTGAATGGTTTAATACAAATGTTATTCAACCCGTTGTGAATGCTTGGAGAACTGCTATTAACTCCATAAGTGGTTTCTTTAGTAGTTTGTGGACGGGCATAAAACAAGGTATTGTCAGCGTTATGAATGCCGTGATTGGCGGTATTGAATCTGCGATAAATCGCATTGTTCGAGGTATTAACAGTTTGATTGGTGGCTTTAACAAGGTCGTGGAGTGGGCTGCTGATGTAGTTGGTACAAACTGGGGTGGCTTATCTTCAATCCGAGAAGTAAGTCTTCAAAGAATAAGTATGTACGAGTTTGGTGGATTCCCGACCGTAGGTGAAATGTTTATTGCGAACGAGGCAGGTCCCGAGCTTGTTGGTCGAATGGGTAGCCGTACCGCTGTTGCAAATACCGACCAAATTGTTGCAGGTATCGAAAATGGCGTATACAACGCTATGTCTGCAGTAATGCGTGAGAATGGTGGTAGCGATGATAAGCATATTACCATTCGTACTACTGTCGAGCTTGATAATCGAGCAGTTGGTGAGAGCGTTGTTGACTACAACAACGGAATTGTAAAACAAACGGGTAAAAGCCCGTTATTAGTGTAAGGTGGTGGTAATTATGCCTATGTTTGTTGTAACTAAAAAGGATGGTACGGTCATTCCTTTGAAAGACCCTCAAACTGCAACCCTGGGCATACAAGACCTTGATTCAGACGAGGCAGGAAGGAACCAAAAAGGTCGAAACTTCCGTTATCGTGTCGCCATTAAACACAAGTGGACTAACTCTTGGGGGCCTTTGACCCCCAAGGAGTTGTCCGAGTTGCTTTCTGCGGTGGAAGACCCGTCGTTTTGGTTGACATACACAGACGCTAAAACCGACAAAGAGCGAACAGCAGAGTTCTATGTTGGCGACAGGTCAATGCCTGTGTTGTGGTGGAATCCATTGAGAAAGAAGCGTATGTATAGTGGTCTGAATATGAATTTTATTGAAATGTAGGTGTTACTGATGTATGAAGTATCTGATGAATATATCGAATTGATGGACGATGAAACCTCGGAGCTTGATGTGTATGTGCGTTGCACTTTTGGTGGTGCGATTACCGTTGATGGTAATGCAATTCAAAAAATTGAGCTTATCGAACGAGTTAACAGCAACGGTAATATTCTTACACTCGGTAATGCTTGTTCTAATTCTTGTAATATTACTTTACTTGAGCCCCCGGATTTCGGATATAAAGGTATATCTTGTAATCCTGAATGTGGAATTATGATGTCTGATGGCTCAATTGAATGGGTACCAATGGGAAAGTTTTGGGTTGATAGTGCTAAAACGAACAACGACTTCAAAACTGTAAAAATTGAGGCTTATGATAGGATGTATAGACTCTCGATGATACCGTTTTCTCCCCCTGCATCAGAGTTCGAAGGTGAGTACAAGGTTTTGTTTGAGAACTATGTACAGAGGCTCGAAGAGTTAACGGGTATCACGGTTGTGAGACCTGAAGATGGTTTTCCTCAGTGGTATATCACAAGGCAAATCGAGGACGAAAAATATTCTTGTCGAGACATTGCAGGGCATCTTGCAGGGTGCCTTGGAAGAAACGCATCGTTTAACCGTTATGGCGATTTGGAGTTTATCTTTTATAAACAGACTGCATTTAAAGCTGTTGAAGAACTTCAATATATGAAAGGTTTTGAAAAGCTTGCTGACAATGCCTTAAAGGTTGATTTCCTTGTTATCGGTGGTGAGGATGAAGAAGAAGAACCGATTAAAATTGAAAATGACGGTACCGACCCCGGTGGGTTGGATTGGCGTCCCTTTGATTCGTATGATCCTGCTGATTTCCCGTGGCTTACTTTCACCTATAATGATGAAACTATGACCGCCTCGGTGCGTCTGACAGAAGGCTATGAATCTGATACAGAGGGAATTAAGATACCTTATAGTTTGCACTTTAACGAAAACTATTA
>JAEIGA010001438.1_pt1 | contig 37204 bp, 48 predicted proteins | sample 9270691 | NCBI WGS metagenome assembly JAEIGA01 (sample SAMN17057246, study PRJNA624740) | gut metagenome | biome: biome; isolation source: fecal sample | host: Bos grunniens | place: China: Xizang | collected 2019
GAACCTTGAGGATGTCCCTACGGATAACAAGCAGACAATGCAACCAATCGGAATCAAGGAACTGCCACGATTTCTCTCCGTGTTTGGCATAGGTGTGGTCACAAACCAACTCCTTAACTGCGAAGTACTGACTCAACGCATCTATAATCTCTTCTCTGTTCATATGATTCTTATTTACTTGTTCTCTTATCTCATCTGTAACGAACTTATCGTAGCAGTTCTTGAGTAGATTACTAATGGGTTATCTAATTACTCTTTGCAATCGCAACAACTACCAACACATTTTCTGTCTCTTGGAGGTTCTCGCTTGTCACATCCATTCACACGACACTCGTTCCATTGTAGTTCTGCATTACGCATCTTTAGTTCAGCATTCTCTTGGTCTTTCTTCTGCATCTCATCGGCATGTTGTGCATCTTTCTGCTTCAACTCCAACTCTCGCTTTGCCATGTACTTTGACCTCTCCTCGTATAGCGCATGTATCTTTTTTTGTAGTTGCTCTTTCTCTGCGTCTTTTTGTGCTAACATAGCATCTTTTTGTGCAAGCATAGCATCTTTCTCGTTGCACTTTTTCTCCTTTTCGTGATACATCTCCTTCCACTCGCTAATAACTTTCTCGTTATTATCAAGTTTCTTGCTATCATTCTCTAGATCCTTTCCCTTCTTTTCTTGTTTAGTAAACATGAAACTCTTAATAAACGCAGCTATACCACCGAGACCTCCTACGGCTGCCATCAAACCAACTACAATTTCATACCATGTCATTTCAATACTCCTTCTCTCTTTTAATCGTTATACAAATAATTTTGCTATCTTTATTGCTATTCTAATAATGATATATGCCAACATTATGCCACCTATCCACGCAAGCACCTTCACTATCCAAGGAATGTATTGCACCTCTACCACCTCCGTAGCACTATGCTCCGTCTTTTGTTGTAACTCTTCACGATACTTATCCACAAGCACTTGCAGACTATCTGCTTTGCAGTCCACAACCAACGCAGCACCTTTGTTGGTTTGTTTTAACTGCGCTTGTAGTGCTATGGTCTTGCCTTGCTCCTCGGTTAGTTGCTTGATTAACACATTGCCCATACTATCGCAGACAAGTAGTGCTTGTATGCTTGCAGAGTCAGGTTGTGTGTACACAAGGGTGTCGGTCTTGGTAACTACTTTCTCCACCTCTATCACTTTCTCTGCGATAGGTTGAGATGTCTTGCAAGAGATTATTGCTATTGCAAGTATCGTGAGGGAGAATGCTACGATGAGGTATGTTATGTAGTGGTCAAGTCTCATAGTTTATTCAATGTCTCCGTTATAATCCACAACATCCCAACCAAATGGAATGCCATTAAAATCTCTAGTCCAAGCGGCATTTGGATTCTTATAGAAAGTTCCTGTAGTAGATACCCCGTAAGTCCACCTATAAGTAAAACTATCTTTCGCTATATTAGTTGCATGACATCTAATCTCTGTTAACTTAACGCAATTATAGAACATACGGAAATAACAATCTTTAACTAATGTTGTAGCGGGCAATTCTATAGGTGTTATTAGAGAACCGCAATTAGTGAACATACTTGAATAGCATCCCTCCGCAAGTGTTGTTGCAGGAAGTTTAGGTGCTGCAACCATTTGACTACAATCTTGAAACATCAATTCATAGCATCTCTCCGCAAGTGTTGTTGCAGGCAAAATGAGACTACTAGCATCTACAATAGGGAGACTAAGAAAAAAATTGTGATAAGAATAGCTTTTTATTTTTACACTACTATGGTTATAAGTAGCCTTATGCAAATTTCCACCTATGTTTATCCTTTTATAGTTTAACACTCGGAAGAATCTTCTGATATGGACATCTGCGTAGTACTTTATAACCTCGCCTCTAACACACCTCAAATATAACCTATCACCTGCCCCTAAAGTTATTTCATCAACACCATCTAGCGAGTACCAACTAAATGTGTAGTCAAGAGAGTATTCTAAATTATAAGAATAGATTCCTGCAATAGTGTCAGTAAATAATATTGTGGTGTCATCGTTTATAGCCTCAATATAAAAATCATCTATACAATCTTTTATAATATTAGAATACCCTATAATCTTAGCATTCAGTTCATTTATGTGACTGCGGTAGTTATCACTCGCCTTTAGATTCCTATGTATTTTTATTGGCATAACTTACGAATATTTTTGTTTTAGTTTTCTGCACTTATCTACAATACTACCAAAACTAAAAATTGGTATATTATACTTTATCATCATAGACCTTACTATATTCTGCTTTTCTTCCTCGGAAATTTTCTTACCTATAAACCATTCACTGATTTTGCGATGCCCAAAAGTCATATCTCCACGGAGCATAATCTTACGGAAGAATGTTTCAAAGGAGCGCAAGTAAAAGTGCTTTATATATGGTATTGTATGCAAGTCATTGTAGTCTATTAGATTGTCAATTCTATAGTACTTCTTTAACTCATCAAAAGTATTTCCAAATACATCTACTCCGTTCTTATCAGCATAGTGTACACTTAAAATATCGTTACATATGCGAGTATTAACAATAGATTTTATCTTGTATTTAATCTCTACATTATACTCAAACTTAAGATACCTATAGTAATTAGTTTGCTCAAGATAGCTGCACTTTGGTTCATCTATATCATCCGTTCTTAACACATCCCAATAGAGATATAAAGCGGAGTGGTTGTTGTGCTTTTCTAACAACTGACATAGAGTCATCCCTTTTGGCAAAACCATATATTCATCATCATCAAAGAATGCAACCCAATCGTAGTCTTTTTTATGTTGTTCCAAGAACCAAGTGTATAGTTTTACTTGTCTAACACAGGTGTCAAGTTTGCCTTCATAATATTTATTTGGAAGTTCGGGTAGCGGTGTTAATACAACCCTATCTCCAAACTTTTCAACAAAAGGTTTATGTGAATAAGAGCCTTTATCTTCAAATAAATAAATCTTATCAAACCCTATTGTATTAAGATAATGGTCGCAATAGGAGTCCATGCATATGGCATTCTTTATTGCTACACACAACGCAGTTCTCATTCAGATAAATCGTTTGATGAAATTGATGTCCAACTACTTTCTCCAGCAGTCTTAATTAAAGTTCCTATATTATAACCCTCTATGTTATACAAACAAGAGTATGTTGTCTTTCCTTTAGTCACACTCTTGCAAATCATATAAGATGCGGTTTGCAACTCTCCTACCATGAGTGTTACAATACAAGATGTAGCATTTGGCAATATGTCAAAATAGTAATTTGATGGAATCTTAATCTCATTGCCATAGTAGTCCATTGTAGATTGCAACTCTTCAGTTGTTTCTTCCAATGATGCTGCATTGATAACCTCCAATTGCAAAGGATAATGAATAAAGTTTGAGTAGTTCTCAAGCCTTAAAAATTTCTCTGCGAAAAAATCTCTAATAGCGGCAAGTACCGCTCTAATGCCTTTAAGTTGTTCTTCCATACCTTTAATTATTAAATGAATTATTCAAAATATCTATTGCTTGTTGATATGTTATATCATTCATCATAGACTCTTTTACCCACTCCAATATCTCCTTGCTTGTGCTTTCTTGCGCTACTCCGTTGAGTTCTGCCACTTTGCGTTCATACTCCGCTTTCTCTGCCTCCGTTGCTGCAATAGCATCGCGGTACTGCTCCTTGAGAGCGGTCAGTTCTTCATCTCCGTTGACCGATATGACAAACGCAGCATCTGCTACAAGAGGACTCGTTGGGATGTAGTTCTCCGCATCTGCTTGATAAGACCACGCGACAATAGATAGGCATTGGAAATACGCAGCGCGTATAGCAACTCCGTTGTATTTCGCAGTTAGTTCTATATTATACACACCCTTTGGCAAGGTGGATGGAAAATGCACAAGCACTCCGTCTTTACCTAATTCGTACTCGTTCCACTCCTCGTTATTAAGCAGCACTTGCACATCGGTTAGCAGAGCGGCATTGATAACCTCCTCAATAGGTTGCTCGCTGATGTACTGCTTCTCCTTGAGCGGTAGCAGCAGCGAGAATGCATTCCCTGCGGTCACTCGTATAGTATTGTAGTTATTGCAATTCATATCGTTTGTAAATTTAGAGGACACAAGGGCGGCCAGGCCCTCATGTCCGTAGGTTTTTACTCAGCATTCTCCCAGCAGCCTTCAAAGAATTTTGCAAGGCCTCCGATAGGAGCGAGTTCAGGTTTCAATTTAGACTTCCAAGTAGCAGTCACTGCCCAGTTGACAGAAGATGTCAAATCAGCCTCGATTGGGTCGATAGCCTGGATGCTCACTGGCTTATTGACAGCGTGAAGTAGGGTCTCTGTACGCCATAAGATTTTCCAGTGCTCGTTCTCGGCTTTCTGCCAAAAGTCGCGGTTGCCTGCGTAGGATGGGTCATTGAAGTTCAGTGTGTAGAGATAGCCAAGGAGGCGGTTATCTTCGTCTCCGTAGCCGTCACCGGTCTGTGGAGAGCCACCGTCGTAGGTTCCGGTAGTCTCGGAGATGAGATGTGCCTTACCCTCTGCAATAGCAGTCTCAAAAGCTGCAATCGCTGCCTCTTGGTCCTCAGAAGTACCGCTCTTGAGTTTTGTGATAAGGTCATCCAAATCGAATGCGCCATCAAAAAGCACTACGCCGCGTACACGGCCGAGTTCGCGCTCGCAAGGGTCGCAGACATGCACTAATGGGTCGCCAGCAATATCGCCGCATGTAATTCGTTGTAAACTCATAATTTGTCAATTTTTTTGCACCCGTGGGTGCTTGTTAAACGATAGTTAATTCTCAATAAAAAGTAGTCTGGATTAAGAAAACAAGACACTCCATTGTATTCACTCGCAAAGACCTGCAATAGGTTGTGGTCCACTCCACTAAGCGTCACTTCGGGTAGTGATCCAATCGCGCCGCAGATAGCGTCAGCCAGTTCGTATTGGTTGTAAGCCGCTCGCTTGCCGTACACAACCATAGAGAGGTCATTCTCCTTATTGTATTCCTTTCGGCTCCCATAAGACTGGACCTGCTGGAACTGCGCAGACTGCAACCTGTGATAAATGGTCACATCTTTCATGTCTGCCATTCCATACACATCGTAGCATTCGCCGTCCGGGAAGACAATGGCAGGAATGCTGCGCTCGCTGTCCTTATCTCGCGCCGCTACCGATTCCGCCAACCCATACAACTGCACATTCGCTACGCGCTTAAAAACGCGCAAGATGGTTTCGTTTACTCTTTCAATGGTTGTTAGCATACTATAGATGTTTTGCAATATACTCTGCCGCTATTTGATTGACAAGTTCTTTCTCCTCGGCTGTAGGAGAGAATATTTTCTTGCCGTAAGTTTCCTCACACCATCCGGATTTTAGGAAGTCCTCGTTGGTTGTGAACCCGATGCCGGTTCCGTTCGGAAGTTCGACAAGGAGGTATCCATTCTCCATCTGCCTTGTGAGTGACAAGATGACCTTGTTGTCAGTGCCGCGTCCTTCCTTTTGCCGTCTATACTTGATGTACTTTGGTGTATAGGTCCCTATCTGCGTGCCATTGGAATCCTCTCCTCGCACATGAATGCGATCACGCATAACTGCCAAGAGAGTGGTGGCTTGCTCATTCGTCATTCGCTTGATGTCGAGTTCGGTCAGTTTTAGGTTGACCGTATTGAGCACCGAGGACATGTTTGACGAAAAGTCCATTACAAGATAGGTGTTACAATGGTTACTACTGCATTTGGTTCCGGTTGCTCCTCTGCAGGGAAGCAGGGCGAGCGGTGGACATCAATGCTGTTCACTGCCACCTCCAGTTCCTTTGCGAACTGCTCCTCGAAATACGCGCGGAGCTCATTGTTCTTGTCTCGGTTGATAGTCGCAGCGTTGATTCGGCTTGATTCCTTGCGTGTGAGCATAACCTCTGCGCCAAGGAGATACCACAAAGCTGTGGCCAAGACATCCTTGTTGCTAACGATTAGGCATTCGCACTTGTCGATGTCGCTTATCTTGTGGCACTTGTTGACCTCTCTTATAAAGAGGGTGCGGAACTTTAGCAAGGCGCGCTTTTCAATACGCTCCCACGCGTCAGTCTGGCTGTCCTCGTTTGTGATAATCCTGTCGATGATGGATGTGGATATATCAGGCAGCGCGTCAACATAGAGACCGCTTGGGGCCTCTATATTGCCGTCACTGCGAAAGCCTATATATCCTTTCAATTCATCAAGCATAGGTTACGCGTTTTCTACCTCCTGTGCAACATAGTGCAATGCGCCATTCACGCCGTGGAGCACATCGCCCTCTTTGAATGCATCGCTTGGCAAGTTAAACAAGCCGTAGTGCTTAGAAAGCAGGATGTTCCAACCACGATCGCGTGTCTTAACGCCATCTCCGTCATACTCTGGACAAGCGCCGTAGAACATCTGTGCGTCAAGCACGAGAGAAGTCAAGGTGCCGTTTGCCAACTCTACTGGGATAGGCAATGTGAAGAACACATGGCCGCCCTTCTCGCCAGCGTATGGGCCAACATTCTTATTCCAATCAACGAAGCCGATGGTACCCTTAGCGAACACACCGAAGTGGTCCTTACCCCATCCTTGGATGGTGCGTGGGTCATAGTAAGCGTTGAGTGGTAATGCGCCGATGCCGTTTGCGTCGTTACCCGCTTTGAGGCGGTGGTAGATGTCGTAACGAGTCACAAGACCGTTACCGCAGAGTAACAAGTCGCCGTTAAACTCGTTAACAAGCGCGTCCTCTTGCAACTTTACATAGCCGCTATTGAAGTCAGCAGTCTTGCCGAGCGCGATGGTCTTTGCACCAGTGCGAGGATCGTAAGCTGCGTTCTCGCCCCATTTAGCAGCTTGTGCTGCGATGAGGTTGCTATCAATCTTGCTAACAAGACCCACGAGTTTGGTCAAGATGATTTCGTAGAAACCGCGCATGAGTGCGCTCTCTTGGCTGTCGCCGAGCGAGAGGGTTTGGATAGCCTCCTCCTCGTATTGACGGAACTCATCGTCTGGGATGAAGATACCAATTTTGGAGAACTGAGGAGATGCAATCTCGGTCTCTTTCCAATCTGCGCTTAATGGTGCGTCGCAGTTGTCGATGTCACTTACTTCGCTCTCCGAACCGCGTTGGAGATAGCGTAATTTGATGTTGCGCTTTTGGCCCTTGCGGAGTTCCTCGATGTTGTTGATTTCCACTAACGCGTTGTTCTCAAGCAGCAACTTGAGGAAGCCGGTAGGAGTTACCTTTGTTTGAGGGTCGTTCTCCTTAGCAATAAGGCCGATGTTTTTAACTAAGGCTTGCGCAAAGCCTTTCCCTGTAATAGACATAATAGTAAACTGTTTTAAATGTTATTCTAAATCAGCAAGAGAAGCCGCTGTAGAAGCGTCAAATCTGCTGGTGTTCCTGTTACCACCTTTGTCGAGGTCAATAACAGGGGGTTTCTTGTTGCGGTCTTCATCGCCGCCAGGTCCTTGCACCTCGAGAAGATGCTTCTCTGCGAGAGTGCGCGACACAAAGTCACTAAACGATACCGGCTTGTACGAAGCGTCGATGAAATCGAGTTCCGTGTTGCCCGCTTGTTTGAGTTTGAGTGTGCCGTTGTCGTTAATGATTACTGCGTTCTGCGCCTGCAATGCCTTGTTGAGCACCGAGCGGGCAATGTCCACATTGGTGTCGCCAAGTTCTGCGTTGGCATAACGCCGTCCGTTGAGATCGAAGTTAATCAACATGTCCAATTGTTGGCGAGCATAGTCTTCGCGTAGCGTTTTCAATTCTGCCTCTTTGGAAGTTGTCAAAGACTGCAGTTGGTTCTGCAAGTCAATGATCTGCTTGTTTAGTCGACTAACCTCTTCTGTCTTTTGTCCGCCTGCTCCTTGCACCTTTGCCTCTGCTTCAGCCAACTTGGTGGCCAATGCGCGCTCAAAGATGTCCAGCTTGCTGTATGAGGATTTCTCTGCAGCAATCTCATCCACGATACCGTACTTCTCAGCGAGCACGGCGAACTTGTCGTCGATCGCTTTAAGCACGATAGGCTTGAAGTGGTTCAGTACTTCGCGGTTGTTTTTCGCTCCATCGAGCGACATAAGCCCTCCGTTGATGCGTTGTGCAATAGAGTCGTCAATCTCGTGATTGGCAAACTCGGAACTTGACAATAAATCAACCAGGGCAGGTTCGTTTTGCACGCCAGTCTTGGCGGCCAGGTCATTTAGGAAATCTCCGATAGTCATATGATTTTAATTTTGGGTTGTTATTCGCCTTTCTTTTTGAGAGTGGCAATTTCGCCTTTGAGTTTGGCAATCAACTCATCCGACTCCTTGATTGAAGCCTCCAGGCCCGTTATCTTGCTTTCCAACTCTGCGATGTACTCGTCCTTGCTCTTGATCGTTTCGTTTAACTCTGCGATTTGAGCCTCTGCCTGCTTCGCTGTTTGCTGCTTTGCCGCTTCTGCTGTCTCCGGGAACTCCAGCGCAATCTCCTCTGGTGTTGGTTCCTCGATTTTTGCTCCTTGGCTAAGGAAGAATGGCTTTAGCGAAGCCAGCACAACTCGTCCTTTTTTCTCCCCATTGAGGGTGACTTTAATGTACATTGATTTGCTCATAATGATTCAATTTATGTGTTATTTTAAATTCCGCTGCAAAGATATAAATAAAAAATAGTATTTCCAAATAAATTTACGAATTTTTACAAAAAATTACGAATTTTCGTGTTTTTCCCGTTTTTTACATTTTTTTCGCATTATTTTGCATTATTATTTGCATGTGTCAAATAAAAAGCGTACCTTTGCGGAAAATAACTCTAAGTTTATGGAAATACCTCAAATAATATCAACTTACGCTAAGCGTTGCGGTTTCAATACCATAAATTATCTTAAGACTGTAGGCGGCGTTGAATATTACTCTTTTGTATATGTAGACGAAGATGGAAATACTCCTCCTATAGGTCTTCCTTTCGTGATTGAATACAAAGACGGTAATATCTCGCATATTTTAGAGGAGGAAGTTATTTGGGAATTGTTGTCTTAACTTTGAAAAGAGATAGACACTTTGGGTTTACAACCATGTCATCAATTCTCCGAACTCCCATTCTTGTAATAATGCCAAAACGAGTATCGAGTGCTTTTCCAATTTTGTGATTTTGTGGGTCATAGAATCGATAGTTAACTCCTATCTTTTCGCAGAGGTATACATGCCCACCGCCTCCTTCCCATACACAATAGATTTCATAAAGGCCCTCTTCTGTCATTTTTTTACAAAGTCTCTTCTTCCGAATTTCAATAATCTTATCTTGGTTTTTCGTACTGTCTACATTCAAATCAATAAAACTATAGTTCCTGCGTGTTCCGCCCTTTGTGAGAAAACGCGTGTCTCCAAATCCATCAAATGTAATTCCATTTTTCTTTAAAGTATCCCATATATCCCCATCCTTTGTCTTGCCGGAAATAGCCTCAACATCGAGCCCCTGTCTGCGTGCTAAATATACCATAGTACATGTTTGGCAGTTGGTTGAATATGTATCATCAAATCCAAATAGTGGATTTTCTCTGTGTTCATTAGCATCTTTTCTTGTCATTGGTCTCTCCAATTTTATCCCCAATTGCTCAGCCTCTTCTTCTAATTTCAAGCGTTGATAATCTTGTAGTGTCATCCTGCCTCGCTTTATCTCTTCTTTTGACAAAGGAGTCTGCAAGTCGTAGTTAGGCTGCCGTAGTGGATTGTTTTTTGTTCTAAATTCTTCTTTGTTTTTTTCATGAACTTGTTTTAGTTTGTTAATCTCTCCAAATAAGGCATCTATCTTCTTAAGGTTCTCTTCATATGTCGCACGAGTGCTACCAATATTATCATATGATAACGCATTTATTTCATTTGCAAGTTTTTTAGTAGCACTAAATTTTATAAATGTAGCATCAAGATATTCGTCTACCAACGCTTTATATTTTGAATTGTACTTATCTTTTCTCACTGAAACTTCGTACACAATATTCTCAAATAACGAAACATAAAAGTCTTTTGATTTTGTTTTATCCTTAAAAAGCACCTCTACATCTACACCCGTTTTTCTTGCATTATCAACAACACCATCAATAACTCTTTTATATTCATTTTGAAACTCGGACCATTGTTGGTTTTCCTTAGTCTTTTTAAGTCTTTCAAATTTGTATCGTATAGATGCAGGGACCGCCAACTCATGCACTGGCACAAGTTGGTGTCGGCAGTTCCATCCACCGCAGTTGCATTGGAAGTTCTCCGGTGTGGTCCCGGCAATCATACCAAGAGGCAGACCGGTCTTGTCATAGATAGCGCATTGGTGGTCGTCTATCTTTCCTGTTAGGATGGTTGGAATCTCGGACTTGTGGATGTATTTCTTTTCTGTGAGGTGCTCGCAGAACTCGCGTGTCGTCTCTTTGTTGCTTCCAGTGTACATGAACCACTCCAGGCCAAGATCGTCCGTCACGAGTTTGTTATGTTGGCCAGCGAACTGCGAGAGCGCCGTAGTGGCATAGGTGGTAGCATAGCGAGCGAAAGCGCCCTTCCCGCCGTTCTCACCCATGAGGTGTGCGTGTAACTCGTGCTGCAGGTCAGCGAACTTGGAACCGGAGGTTACTGCGCGCAAAAGGATGTCATTTAGTTTGTCGGTCACATTGGCTTTCAAGCCGTCCCCCATGAGCGCTTCCATGGTGTTCTGCACTGCCATCTTGCGCATGAGTTCGTTTTTCTTTTTGAAATCCATGCTGCGCGTGCTCTCCGTAAAGTGTTGAGAGTAGTACTCGTTCTGCATCTTCTGCAGGTGGCCGAAGTACTGCGCAAACTGCGTAATACCCGCCACCCACTCCTTGTTCTTGGAGAGAGCGGCGAGATGCGCTTTTATCTTCGTCAGCAGTTTGAGGTTCTCAATGGACTGGATGACCTTGCCGTTTTTCGTCTTGAGGTCCTTGGCCAGCGAAACCACCTCGTCGTATATTTTTTTCTGCTCCTTAGTTGCAATGCCGTCAAACGAGTCGGCTGCGTTGTCTAAGGTGTCAATAACATCCTTTAATTCTGCCATTGTTTTTTATTCTTGCGTTGTTTCCCTTTTATTTGGCTTCTGTGGCTCTTTGGTCGGTTCGTTGGTATTGTCCTCCAATCCACCAAAATCGAGCGCTTTGGTGGTGTTTTTTGTGGCGCGGTCCTCGGCGTCCTTGCGTACTTCCTCTGCGTACTTCTCAAGTAACTCCTGCTTCTTTTCGAATGGCCACTCGCAGAAGTCTTTGTGTTCGTGGATAGCCCTACGCACAAACGCGTGGATATTGCATGAGATGATGTATGAGGTTTCCGTGATGCCGTTATTCTGCAGCATGGTCATCTTGTTTTCCTCCTTGATACCAAAGAGAGGGTCTAAGTCGAAGATGGTCTCCAAGCGAACTGCCACCTCGGGTTCGGTGTTAAACTGCATCTTTGCGTAGTTGGTCTCCAACACGCGTATAGTCTCTGGGTTGGCATCTGCTTGGCGTGCTCCTTGCAACTCCTGCATAAGGATGGTGGTGTTGACAATGGTGAATTTGGTAGGCACATTGATGGACGGTAGCATTTCGCGGCGCTTCTCTTTATCCGGTACTATTGTCGCGTAACGATATTCATTGATGAAGTAGTACACATTGTCGATGTTATGAACCAAGTCCTCCGCAATACCATTGACAAAGTTATTCAGTTCGTCGGCATCATAGCCCTTGGCAATTCCGCTTTCGTTAATGGGTGTCTCGGCAAGGAACTCCATGTTGACTGATGCGAGGGCTTCCTTTATGTGATTATTCACGCGTTCATCTTGTAGCCTGGCTATTTCTACACTCTTTTGGATATAGCCGATTGGCGGGCTTGGCAGTTGCAACTCACCTGCGCGAGCTGAGTCGATAAGAATGGTGCCATAAGGTGTAGTGTTAAGGATATGTCCTGTTCCGCCGCATCTTTGGCATCTTGTTTGTTTACCATCGATAGTTACATGACCACGGCCATTACAATCTGGGCAGTCAGTATTAGTGTAGGCATAACGCTCGGAGTGGATATGCATAACGATTTCTGCTTGGAGATCGGAGTATTCGCGTGCCGCCTCGTCAAGCGCTGGGACCATAGGTGCCAAACGGCTCTCGTAGATGGTGTCGTTGTTTCTGCGTGCGTAGAAGACACCGCCTACTTTCCAAGCGGGCAGTTTGCCAGCGTTGTGCGTAAAGGTGATGGCGTTCTTGTATTGGGATGTTCCCGATTGCTCGTAACGAATGCATTCGTTCTTTGTGAGGAGATACATGACATTGCCGCCTCGCTCTGTGCGTGCGATTCGGCTTCCGTCCTTGCTCATGACCTTGTATTCTACCTTGTCGTCGCTCTTAAGCACAATATGGTCGTTCTCTACAAACTCCACGATTTGGTCACAGTCGAAGAATTTAGCAACCGGCTTGCAGTATTGCCCTTTACCATCAGGAATCGCATCCACCACCACGGCCACGATGCCGTTGGCGTCGATGAGCGACCGCTTGAGCAATTCAGCGAATGCCCAGTTGGTGACACTTTCGAATCCTGGGTACTCCTTTTCGCAATAGGTCTCCAAGGTCTCCATCTTGGCTACTGAAGCAGGGACTGCCTCTCTATTATACTTGATACACCAGTCCTGCGCACGGCGTATCTTCTCCAACGAGGTGAGCACTTTGTTTACTGCTTTGCGCGTTTTGGGTACATAGATTAGCTCTCTGTATTTCTTTATCTCCTCGCTCTCGTTAGGACGGCGAATAGAGATAAGTCCAGCGGGTACTTCCCCGTTGGCATGCACGCGTAATCGGCGTGCGAGTTCGACACACGCTGCTTTGTTGGAATAGCGGCCATTGAGCGCTGCCGCTACATCTTCTACTTTATTTACATCCATAGTCTATTAGTAATTTGAGTTTCGTTGGTTGGTATTCTCACGCACTTTGAATGTAGCGCGAGCAAGTTTGGTGACACCATCGCAGTCAAGGTCGTAGTTCTCCCAATCCACTTGATAGTTGTCCGATTTGGTTACGCGTTTGCCGTTGATGAAGACCTCGTCGCATGAGAGCGCCGCCACGATCTTGTCATGCGTCTCCTCGCTGAGATAGTCGGTCTCCACCTCCCACTCTTTGAAGTACTTAGCATAAAGGGTTACCACCTTTCCGTTGGCCTTAACATATGTCTTGTCATCTTGTGAGTTCTGCGGCGCGTAAAGGTTGAGCGGCACTGGTTGGGAAGCGTAAACACCACCGGCAGAGCGGAAAGGGAACCCGAATGTGTCCTCGTTACAATTGTATCTTAATAGGACCATCTGCACATCCTTTGGGCTTACCTTAACAAGCGGTTGGCTGTACAGATATTTAGAAGCCTCAGTCTCGAAGTTCTCCGCCTCAATTCGTATAAAAAAGCGCTCGCCATCTTTGAGTAGTTGGTCTGCATCTTTAAACAAATCTCCTTGAACGAATAGTGAGAAAAATGTTTTTTTCTCTGGTATCTGCTCCCCAAGGAGAAACTCGTCGTTCTCGTTTACTAATTCTACAGCAGTTACATTGTAGCCATCGTCTGGGATGATAAAAAGCTCAACCCGGCAGTATGCATCTCCTGCGTCTAATGGCAATACTATGGCAGGTTGTTTTTGCGCATCTGCCCATGTATGCTTCACTTGTATGAATTGGTTTTCTAACATAGCATTTAGCGTTTTGCGATTAGTGCGAATTCGGCCATACCCTCGGCAAGTGTGTATTTAAAGTCTTGTATCCATCCGTCAATTCCATTGACGCGGATGATGCCGTAAGGGTTTGCCTTTATTTTTTTGTATTGCCCTATCGTGAGTGGGTAGGAAAAGGTGATCTTCTCTGCCCTTAACATGGCCGGTGTGTATTGAATATCGTCGTTCTCTGTCTGCGGGTCGGTCGTCGCAAATGTCCGTAGCGTGTAACTCCAAACTCGTCCGTCGTAGTCAACCTCAGGGACCACACCGAACTCGGCGCGATAGTTAATCTCTCCCGTTGTGAACCTAAGCGGCGTGGAGTTGTTGGCTGTAAACAATGACTCTCGCCATCGTGCGGCCATGTGGCGCGGTGTAATCTTCGCGTTGATTAATTCCTCGCCTCGGCCTGCGTTCGTCGCTCCTGTGGCGCTATGTGCGATTTGGTAGGTGCTCTCGCTTGTCTCGACTACCACATCCTTTTGCAACTCAAAAACGAAAGTGCTCTCGTCGTATGAAGTTTCCTCTGTCTCGTTGACATTGGTCTTTGCGCGGCGCGTCTCCTCAATGGCGTAGTTATCCGCCACGAACTCGCACTCCTTGCTGATGGAGTTGCTCATGGCCTTGATGCCGTTCACAAAGGTTCGCGTTCCGTGCGGCGAGTCAATGGAGTTGTATTGGTCCTGGGTGGCGTACTTCTTATACCCGATTTGCAGTTCGGTGGCTATGCGGTTCGTGTCCACCTCTATGTTCAGTTCGGCTGCGTTGTCCAGTTCGAGGATTATGTTGTCCTTGTAGAACCAGTCCCAGCGCTCTACGCGTACGCATGTTCCCCCGTCCTCGTTGCTGAATCCCCATCCAATGCAGTCTATGGCGTCAAGGCTCTGTATGAGCGCTTTGAATGACATAGGCATGTTGCGCTTGTTGTCCTCGTCCGTGAATAGTCCGCGTATCTTGTATCCGTTCGTCAGCGCTTTGAGCGCGCCACCACCCGGGCGCAGCGTGTTAGCATACCATTCGCTTCGCAAATCCAACTCGTTCTCGCTGATTGACTTGATGACGGTGCTTAGCGCGTCTTGCACGAGCAGCATGTCTGCGTTGACTTGCTCTTTCTCCTCAAGATTGTCGTACATCTTCATCTTGACATATGAACCCTTATGGATGGTTATATGCGACCAAAAATAACGACTTGTAACGCCACTTGGCATGTCAAAATCAAAAACAAGGTAATATTGGATGCTACCTCCAGCCATGAGTGCTGCGTTGAGTTCGCAAGATAGGTCAAATGTAGCTCCGTCATCGTTGAATATTGATGCAGGAATGGACTGCTCATTACCCTTTGCTATATGCCCTTCAGTGTCGCGTGCTTCAAGGTGCCATCTTATGTTTGTATCAGCACTTGATGCCCATCCCCCATCTCTACGTTCTATAGTAGCCTTGAGTTTGATTTCTATTTCAGCAATCGTGTCCGGTCCGTAGGTGTCTATATGGTCCTCGTTTGCGGTATATTGAGTGCAATCATCTGCAAATTCATCCGTCAATTCATCCGCAGAATATGGGTTTGCTACACCGAACTTCCCGAACTCGTTATTGGTAACCTCGCCTATTGGCAGGAAAATATATGGCGCGCTTGTGCCGACATAAACTCCAGTCTCTGGTCTTGGGTTATACCCTCCGGATGTTGTAATAGTGCTCTCCTTGTCCTGCTTGGATTTGTTAGTGTAAAGCAAATGCTTGAGTGGGATGTGGAGGTTTAACCATTCGGCTTTTTCTATTCCCACACCATCCACTGTTTTTGGGTCGTCCAAGTCAATCTCCGTCTCCACGCGGTTATTGAATGTGGTCTTTGCGCCAATCTCGCCAACTCGGCAAGACACGCTTTGGTAGTCGCCCTGCAACTCCTTGTATGTGGAGAGGTCCACCGCGCCTTTGAATATCTCCTCCTCGCCAGCGATCACTTCGTATATGATTTCGGTGTCGATGTCTGTTTGGAATGCGCCTTTTATTATCCAAGCAGCCATGCCGTAGAACTCCAATGTGTCAACCGAGGACTCCGCTCCCACACCGTGGTAGTCGTGGCGCTGGAGTTGTATCGTCAGTCCGTCAAACCCAATTGGCTCGTCGATGATGGTGGTCGTGTTATTATATTTCAGCCTGTGCGTTAGTTCCATACTCCGTTGTATTTGGTGTTGAGGTATGTGTGTTTGCTGCTTCCGTTGCTCACATGGACACCGGAGCGGTCCACATTAACGGTCACATTGCGTTGCTTTGGCATTGCGGCGGCCACTGCGGCCCCCAAACGCTCGTAGTCGATAGATTGCCCAAACGCTCCGTGTTCGCTCGCGTAGTGCAAAGTATCGGGGTTTGCGTGCGGTAACTCCGGAACACCGAACTGCGCCCACGCGGATGGGTTGTCGATTTTGTTGTTTGGGATAATAGAAGCGCCACGAGGGATATACATGATTTCCGGTCCTTTCTCGCCCACGAGTGCGTACTCGCCAGGTCCGCCCTTACGGCCTTTCTCGTATTGCGCGAGTGGCTTGGCTGCTGCGATAGCCAATTGTGCCGCACCCATGGTTCCAGCAATAGCCGCTGCCGCGATACCCCATGGCGTTGCGCCGAGTTGGGCAAGGGTAGTGATGATAGACAGCGCCGTTTGGATAGCAATGTTGGTCAATGCTTGCGCCTTGGCGAACTTTGCCTGCTTCATCTCAAGGGCCGCTTTCTTTTTCTCGTACTCCTCCTCGGTGATGTATTTCTTTTTCGCGTTCTTTTGCGCCTCCTCCCAGTCGGTGGTGTACTCCTCGTCAAGAGCGTCCATCTGCGCTTGGATGTTGTTGTTGATAGCCTCAAACGCAAGGTCGGATGCCTCTTGGATATAACCGAGTGCCGTTTGGAAACCCTCCGAGATGGCTTGCATAGAGTCCATCTCGTATTGCACGCGTGCGTCCGTGGTTGCTTTGGTAATCTCCCATTTCTGCTGTTCGTAGTCTTCGAAAGTAATAAGACCTGCTCGGTATTGTGCCTCCAACTGCTCGGCTTGAGCATCGTAGAGTGCCGTTTGTGCGTCCAGGCGCTCTTGCAATGCTGTAAGTACTCCTCCACCACCGGCACGCGCTTTCTCTACCTCATCCTCTGCCTTTGCGAGGGCTGTGGAGTAGGATTGAATAAGACGATTAGCACGCTCCTCGTCGAGCGAAGTCAGGTTATTATCAAGGTTCGTATAAATCTCAGTAACGGCATTTTCGTACTCTTGGTCTGTCATTTTCATCTTGTCAAGAGCCTGCATCTTTGCCTCTGCCTCCGCGCGGTAGAATTTCTCCTTTTTGTCAAGGTTAGTCCTGTCGGCTTCCGACTCAAGGCGTAGCCTTTCTACAAGCGCCTCGTTAGTCCTATTTGCCCAGCTCTTCTCAACATCGGCCTTGTCCTTTTCGTACTTTTGCTTTAATGCGGTGAGCAACTTGTTATTGCCCTTTGCAGCCAATTGCTCCTCCTTGTAGTTGCGTTCTAATTGTGCGAGTTCTTTTTCCTTGCCCTCGCGCATAGCATTGATGATACCCTGCTGTGCCTCTTTCTCCATGGATATTCGTAGATCGGCAATTTCCTGTTCCTTTTCGATTACAGCCTGCTTAGCACTCGTGCGCATCTCGTCCAAGGACATCTGTTCCCGGACTAAATCGTAATACTGGGTCTCAAAATCCGCTAACTTCTTCTCCTCCTCCAGCCTCTTGGATGAACCGGCAGCAAAGTCCTTTACTCTCTTTTTCTGGTCGTCTATCGCACGCTTTTGCAGATCGATTTCTTTTTGAATTGTAGGTATCGCTTTGTTTGCATAATCAATTGCAACATCGCGGCGCTTCTCTAAATACTTGAGCTCTATTTTATTCATCTCCAATGAGGAGGCATGGCGCTTCTTTGCAGCGTTCATCTCATTAGCCTCTGCTTTGGATAACTTCGCCAAGTTTTGCTCGTTCACAATTGCCCAGTTGTCAAGGGCCTTGCCTGTTATGGTTGACACTCGTTCTAATTCCTCGAGCGTTCTCTTAAGGTCGCTTGCGTGCTTGTAGGACTTGGATATCTTACCGAGGAAACCATCAAAGGCATTGCGCATGCGCTTGCCAAATACCTCTATCTTGTCGCTGAATAGCATGAATACGCCTACCAATGCAGTCATCACAGTCAGTATTACTCCCATTGGGTTTGCTTTCATTGCCGCATTGAGTGCTCGCTGCGCCACCGTGGCAGTTCCTGCAGCAACAGCCTGCTTTGCCTTGGCGACTGCGTCAAGATTGGAAAGTTTTGTCCCAAGGACGACATTGATCGCACTCTCTTTATTGAGCGCATTCCATACTTGCTGCGCACCGGATACAATAGAAATAGCAGCCTGCACCTTATAGAATGCCTGCTGCAACCCCTCCATATCGTCTCCGAATACCTCTGCTGCAGAAGTGGCAATGTAGAACGAACCTGCCAATCCGTCTCCTGCGCTCATGACTGCGTCGAGTCCCTGTGTGTCGCTTGAGAGTATTCGTATGCGTTGTTGTGTGTCGCCGATTTGGTCCTCAAGCTGACCTGCTGCGATAGCAAGGTCCGTAAAGGCCTTTGAACCAAACTGACCGCTGTCCTCCATGCGCTGCAGTTCCTCGCGCATAGCACGCAGTTGCATGACCATGCGTCCGCTTTGTCCGTGTAGCGTCTTGTAGGACTTGACTTGGTCTTGCAATGCCTTAATGCTTTGCTTCGTGGATGCTATGTCTCCTTTCTTTTGCTCTCGTAGGTCTTGGTAGAACCTCTTGTTTTCCTTGAGGCGTTTTGCCAATCGTTCCTCCTCCAATCCCAGTGACTTTATTGATTTGGCATCCGCTTTCTCTTGCTCGCTCAGTTCCTGTAATGCTCGCTCCTGCTCCTTTGCCCTTGCGGTCAGTTCTTGCATTTGCTTTTGCGCGGCCGTCAAGTCCGCCTCGCCAGTAATCTTGATGATGATGTTATTTTCTGCCATGTCGATTGTTTTTAATGCTGTTCGCTCGTTCCTTTGCTGCTGCCGCCTCTTTTTCGTATTTCTCAATAAGGCGGTCAAGTTTTGCCATGAACTCCAAGAATGTCATATTCTCGAGGTTGGCTGTATTGCCATCACTGACCAGGTCTTTCCAATGCTCGTACTCGTTTATTTTTTCGCCGAGGACGCTAAACGGAGACATTCCGAATGTATCATTTTTATCTCCTTTTGTAGTTCCGAAAAGGTGTCTAAATCGGTATTTACACTCTTTAAGAATGGCATTAACTCCAACAAAGGCGTCTGCATAAAAAAATCACGCACCCCTTTATCTTTCCGCCACTTGGCTATTTTCTTTTCGGCATAGGCTGGTTCGTAAACCGCCGGGTTCTCGCTCTTGTCAAAGAAGCAAATGCTCGCGAGCTTGTAGAGTAGGTCCACATCCGTAGGCATCTGCAAGCGCTGCTTGAGCAGTTCGTTCAGTTGCTGAATTTTGAAGATGTCAATCTTCTGCTGATGGAGGATGTCGTCAATGGCTCCTTGGTAACGAATGAGGAAGTCGCGACTGCATCGCATATCCAGCTCGTTGTATGCCACCAATGCCATAAGCCCTCGTTCGTATGGTAGGTTGGTGATGTCCGCAAAGCGGTAGTACTTGGTTCTGCCGCAAGTGAATGCGTATTCAATGCGGTACTTTTCTTTTTGCTCTCGGCGTTTGTCCAATTCGATTCGCCATGCCTCCATGAGGTCTTTTATAAGTCCCATATTGCTTTGATTTTAGTTTCCATATTCTCCTTGTTGCCACCTCCAAGCCGAACGCCCTTGCTCGAAAGCATCCACGCGTCCCGCGTTGGCCAAATAGTCAGCGTGTGCTGCGCTCCATCGTGGCTGATGGTATAAATGGCCGGCTTGCCATTACAAGGGCAGCCGTAGCGCGAAAAACGAAACCCCAAGGTCTCTGCTATTGCTTTCATTCGTTTAGTCGGCATATCGCAGCCGCAATTAATGTGTTCAGTCCAATCACGCAAAGCATATCCACGAGCACCCACCAGGACCACCCGAAGAGTACCGGGTCAAGTACGATCGTATAAACGCCACCCATGCAGATGTTGCATTCGAAGAGCGGCTTGCGCAGCGCGCCTAAGTGCAAGCGGTCCAACCACTCGCCCAACCACTCTGCCGGACGATGGAAGATCATGCCCTCCCATGTGCATACATGTACTGCGGTGATGATGAGCGCAATGATTGCGATTCGTGTGAGCATACTTTAGTAATTTGGAACCAGTTCCTTGTAGAACCGGTGGAAATAGTAGCGCGTGTTATCAAGGAAGTCCGCCTGCTGCGCTACATTATCGCGGGAGGTCTTCACTGGTTTGTTTTCGTCGTCGGCGATCACATTCTCAAAGTCGAATATAGCCGGCTTGCATTTGTCTGCGTCAAAGACGATGTCGTATTGCTCGAACACGCTGTTCATGAAGTAACGGCTGTCTGCGAGCCTTGGGTTGCTTCCGGAGTACTGCATTTGGCTCCGAGAAAGATTGAAGTACGCTTTGACCACATCGTAGTTGTTAAGCAGCGAAAGCGTGGTTGCGTTCTTGCCTGCCACATCGCCTGTAACGAGCCAAAATGCGCCAGGGTATTTCCTGTCTATCTCTTGGCAAACCATGCGCGTGGTGGCGTTTTCTATGCGGATGCATTCGATTCCTCGCACTTGTCCGTTGACATGTTGGAAGAGCGTGCATGTCATTGGGTTGCGGTTAAAGTCCCAACTCATCACAATCGGCTCGCGTGGGTCATATTCCACATGGCCTGTGTGCTTTTCTCTATCGAAAGCGAAGAGCCAAAGTTTCTCGTTGAGCGCTTTTGGGTTCTGCTGATACTGCGTCTCGAATGTAAATCGGTTTGCGTTGCGTATCTTGTGCAGTTCCTCCACCGTGTGTTTGAATGGGTAGAGTGCTACCTCGTTCCCCTCGCTGTCAACTGAGAGGGCAGGTAGAGATAGCACCTCCCATTCGTCGGGTTCCAAGTCCAAAAGGTAGCCGCATAGGTCCTGCTTGTGTAGGCGTTGCATGATGATTATTATTGGCGTGGACCGGTCGTTCACACGGCTTCGTATTGTGTTCTCGAACTGGTCGTTGACCTTTTGCCGCTTGACCGGACTGCTTGCGTCCAGTGGCTTCAAAGGGTCGTCAATGATAATCGCACCGCCCCAGGTGCTTGTGTTGTCTATTTCAAAGTCCTCTGCGCCCTCCTCCTTAACAAGACCGGCACCGAAACCGGTAACCTGTCCGTCCGAGGATGTCGCGTAAATGCCACCGCCTTGCGTTGTGTACCACTTCTGCTTGCTGTGCGAGTCTTTCTTTATCTCCACCCATGGGAATAGGCTACGATACCAATCACTCGCTACTGCATCCTTGATGCGTTCGGAGTTATCAAGAGCCAAGTTCGCCGAGTACGATAGCATGATGTACTTGCTCGCTGGGTTGATAGCCAGGCCTTTTTTGACAAAGGCTTTTAGCATCTCCGTTTTGGAGTAACGCGGTGGGCAGTTAATAATAAGCCTCTTGCACTTCCCTGCAAACACTCGGTCCAGTTTGTCTGCAATGCGCTTGTGGTGCTCGCCCACATTGAACTTGCGGTTGTTCTCCTCGTAGAAGAAGTAACGCGTTGCCCAAAGGGTGTCCGCTATGCACTTGGCTTGTATTATCTCCTGCTGGGTAGGCATTATCTAATCCACATGTGATTGAGTATTTTTTTCTTCAACGCGTCCCACGCTTTATCGACACCACTCACTTCTGCTGTGCCGCCGGTGTAGCGGACAACGATGCTCGATTTTAAACTCTGTCCACTTCCTGCTTTTGTGAGCATAGCCTGTAAGGATTTTGTGCCTACAATATCGACATGCGAAATCGTAATCGTGATATCATCACCGATGTAGATCACATTTCTGTCGCCAATGACAGGCGGTCGTCTTGATTGCAAGTAGGACTTTGCCTCTCGCATTGTTTTGAATCTTCCTGTTTCCATAATTATATCTTGTTTTCTAATTCCTCTAAGAATGCTTTGGCCTCGGTTACGCTCATTGAGGCCTTTGCCTTGACATCAGCAGAAACCTCCTGCTTGATGCTGTCGGATATGCCATTGAGTCGCGCCACGAGGTTCTCTTTGTAGATTCCGACCAGAGCGTTGTCAATTTGCTGCTGGCGCACGGATTCTTCAATTGCATATATGACCCTACAAAAGTCCTGCGAGCGCTTGATGTAGTCCGTCTTGAAAATGCACCACTCGCGCTTGATGCCGGCGTGCAGACGGAAGGCTGTCAATGAAAGCGGACGTGGCGCTTCTTCGTTACGTTGGAAACGCTCACTTCTCGCATTCTCCCCAGCACCTTTGGATTTTTGCCGACGCTCCTTTCCAATGGTCAACGGGTTATTAGTTGCCCACTCACAGTAACGAAAAAAAGCCGTCCAGAGTTCTTCTGGGGACTTAAATTTAGCAGGTCTGCCGAATGGTTTTGCAATTTGCCAAAGTTCCTGTGCCATAATTAAAGTCTTATTTGCTGCGCCTTTTTTATAGTGTCGCGCATTTGATTGAGATATTGGCTGTAATTGCAGATAGGTGAGATGAAATAAGACGAACTTTGTCGCTGATTTTCTTGTCTTGGATAGTTTGTGTTGCCATAGTTGTATTTTTTTTGTTTTGGGGTTAGCCGTGGAATCGAACCACGGACGGCGCCTTAAGGTAAACTGAAAAACCCCGGCGAGCCTTCCATTCGCCCTTTCTAACCTTTGAAGTAATTAAACCAATCCCCATTCAGCGAACTTCTCAAAGCCGCCTATTTGGTCTATATAGTTCTTTGCAATGCTTACAATCTGCGCGTAAGGTATTCCGTTTACATACTCGTCGCCGATTGCGCATACTGCTTTGTAATCGCGGTTGGTCTTTTGTGCCATAATGTGGCAGAAGATATTAACGCTCACGTCGGCCTTTGAGAGGTCCTTGCCGTGTAGTCCTCCACCGGTCACGCCATCGGCCATGTCCGAGCCTAATTTGCGGTTTGTTGCGCCTGCATCAACATTAGGTCCACCCTCCCATTCGCCAAGTGGGTTGATGATAAGGTCCTTGTAACCTTTCTCTTCGAAGAACTTGCGTAAGTCTCTGTTCTTGGCTTGCGATTGGCAGATGGTTATTTTCCAGCCATGCACGATGAACTTTCCGTCCGTTGGGTATTTAATATAGAGTTGGTGTGCCAATTGCGAGAGCGTTTGTTGCTCTGCGCTCACTGGGGAACCTTTGAAGATGCCGTTGTCGCCGCATCTCACTGCTTTGCGTTGGTTCTGCGCGAGGTGGATGTCTTGAGGCACAAGGATGAATTTCACTTCTTGTGGGCCTGCAATGCGATGTACAATATCGCATACCTCTTGCTCTGTTACTGACTCGCTCGTCTCGGCTATCACGGTACAAAGGCCGTGGCCAAGGAGCACCTCAACAGCCACTTTGGGACTGTCGTTCTTTTTATAGCAGAGGTCCACAAACGCTCCTGCTATACGGTCTGCCACCTTGTCTGGGTGGCTTGGGTTAACTTTTTCAAACATTGGTTAGAAGTGTTTTACTCGTAATTTATCGAACTCTGCACAAATTTTTTCCGCTTTCTTCAGGAATTGCCGGTACAAAGATTCGTAAGTACCGCCTTTCCATGCACGCTCATTGTTGTGCAGTTCATTCTGGATTTCGTTATACAGCGGATTGAACATCTGCTGGCGCATTTTGTTGAACTCTGCAACTACATGCTTGTCTTGGGGAGTTAGTGTTGCCATAATTATTGAATTTTAGTTGCTTCTTTTCCTGTTAGTTTTTCCCAGCGCGCGATAATGACATCGCAGTAGTGTGGGTCAAGTTCTACGCAGCGAGCCTTGCGACCAAGGTTCTCGCACGCAATTATTGTGGTTCCCGAACCTCCGAATGTGTCCAGGACGATATCGCCTTTCTTACTGCTGTTTGCTATTTGATAAGCGAAGAGTGGCACCGGCTTCATTGTTGGGTGCAAGTCGTTCTTGCGTGGCTTCTCAAAATCCATGACGGTCGTTTGACTGCGATCGTTATACCAATTGTGGCTCGCTCCGTCTTTCCAACCATATAAGCAGGGTTCATGCTTGAAATGATAGTCAAATCTTCCTAAGACAAGTGACGATTTATTCCAAATCAACTGCTCACGAACAGTCAGTCCGGCCACATTAAGCGCCGTTTCGAAGTTTACATGCTCGCGGCTTGCATACCAAATGTAAAACGAGCACCCTGGCTTGAGTACATTCTTTGCTGTAGTGAATGCCGCCTTGAGGAACTCAAAGAAGTCGCCGGAGTTCATGTTGTCGTTGGCAATTTTAAGTTTATCCTCCGTTCCACCCTCGTAGTTTACATTGTAAGGTGGGTCTGTAATCCAAAGGTCGGCCATTTCCTTGCCCAACAAGCGCTCAATATCGCTCTCCTTGGTGGAGTCTCCGCAAATGAGTTTATGTTGCCCCAAAAGCCAAATATCGCCGCTTTGACAGCGTGTTTTGATTTCATCCGTTGTCTCGTCGAAGTCATCCTCTTCAATATCGGCTGCCTCGGTGTTGGTAGGATGGTCCTCCCCATCAAGGAAAGGCAAGTCTATGCCTGCGGCTTCTAACTCGTCCATCTCCCACTCTCCGGAAAGCATGTCCCAGTCCCACTCTCCGTATCCGGAGTTGTCTTTGAGGGTGTATGCGCGTAACTGCTCAACGGTAGTCTCCTCGGGTATAATCTTACATGGCGCTTCTTCGTATCCAAGTTCACGCATTGCGCTGTATCGCATATTACCGCCAATGATGATGTAGTGAGCGTCGTGCTTGTAAACGAGCAGCTCTCGCAGAGAAAGCATCTCGGGATTCTCCTTAATGCTCGCCACGAGTTTTTGGTACTTCTCGTCTTTGATTATTCGAGGGTTAGCAGGTAATCCCTCAATTTGGCCGTCGTTCTTAGCCAACTGCGAGAGAGGCAGTAGTGTTGTTTGAATTAACATAGTCGTTATTTTAAATTCCGCTGCAAAGATATAAATAAAAAATAGTATTTCCAAATAAATTTACGAATTTTTACAAAAAAATACGAATTTTCACAAAAAAATACGAATTTTGTATTTGTTTGACTTCAAATAGACGAAAACTGCCTGTAGGTAGTCTCCGTTTGTGTATGTGAGCGTCTTTTCATATTGTTGCTTACTTTTTGAGGTTAACTTGTACTATCGTTTTGCTGCTTTTTGAGCATTGGCCCATCTTACGCAGCGTTGTTTCGTGACCCTTTAGTTCGGCTTGTGCAAGGTCGGATGCCTCTTTTAGTTGCACCCAATACGCGTTGGCGCTGTAGTCGTACTTAGTTCCGGCTTCCTTAACCTGGAACTCGCAGTTAAACGCTCCGAAAGGTTGTCTTCCGCCTCCCTCATAGCGCTCCGCTTCTGCAAGCGCGCTCTCGGCTATCTTCTCGCGTGCCTCCTTAATTGTCTGCTCAAGCGCCGCCAACTGTCCGTAGGCCAGGAGTGAGTTCATTTCGCCGTCTAAAACATTTGATACCAATTTCTCTGCTGCGAGTGCTATCTCGCTCTTTGTAGGAATGTAAATCTGTTCCTGTGTCAATACTAATTCGTTGTTCATAGTGCTTATTGTTTTTCGGAGTTATCGCCCCACAATTTCAGGGCGGTTTGGTAGTTCTTTTGTGCTTCGTTGAGATCCTTTTTCGCGTATGTGAGTGCGAAAGAGTGAGGGCGCGCTTCTGGGTGGTCTTTTAGATGCTGATGTACTTTCTCCAGCTGCTCAACCTTAAAAGCGAAATAATCGATACTTTCTGGCATTGAAAGGTTTATCGCCTCTGCGCGCTTTTCCCAGTATTTAGCGCGGCTCGCGTAGTCGTCTGCTTTCTTATCGAGTTCTACCGCCTTACTCATCGCTCGGTTGCTGTTCTCGATCGCGCGTCTGTGGCGCCGCTCACTATGGTGGCCGACGAGTATCGGCTGTCCCGGAACGATGCCCGCTACATAGTCATGCGACTTTTGTGCGTAGGCTTCCGATTGTGCGCTTGCGTTGCCTGCACTGGTCTCCAGACGCTCGGCTCTGCGGCGTGCCCGAGCAGACCACGTTTGCAGTAGCAGTACGAACAATCGTTGCTGCACCCTACATAAAAGTTACAGGCATACTTGGCATATTCTCCTGCCTTGCCTTTTGGCGAGTATATCGCCTTTCCTTTGATTTCTTTATTCATAATCTTATTCTCCTTTCTTTAATAGTTCTAATGCTTTAATGATTGCAGCATCTTCTGCTTCTAATCGGGTTGGGAAAATATACCCACTTCCGTAATTGTCACAAGTTTTATAATCAAATACAGAATATAACCATTTTTGTCTTTTTCCAGACCCTACACCACCTATTTTGATATACACTTCCTTGCTATCCAGCCAATCAATGGCTTCTGCTTTGGTAGGGCAAGGCAAATCTAAAATCGCTCTACCATCCCACTCCCAAATACCATATTCATCTATAAAAAAATCGGTTTTCTCATCATACCCTTTCTCTTTCAGCAACCTTGCCGCCTCACGAGACACATAAAACTTTCTATCCATAACTTTAATTCTTCTTGTTACATATACAATCTGGGTCATGTATTATTGTGGCACCATACGTTCTTACATATTTGAAACCTATGTAACTATGCCCATCAAAAGTAAATCTATGAGCAACTGGCGGAGTTTTAGTCTCTATAGGTTTAGCTTTTGAAGTGTCTGGAACTTGACAACTGCTAAACATAAAAACAATTGTTGTAAGTAAGATTTTTGCTATACTTTTCATATCACTTTTGTTTTAATAGTTCTGGGTTGTCATGGATATTTCCGATTACCTCCATTCGCCATTCCGACATTAAAAATGTATCGTAGCCATTCCAAAAATGAGGGGCATTATATCTAATAGCAAAGTTACGATATGTCTTATTCTTTGTCGCGTTTGCTCTTGACACATCAGTCCTTACTATATCCCCCTCGTAAATCTCCTTACCGTTCTTGTCATGCAAGCCGGTGAACTGACCGACGGTGTCGGGATTAACTTCTAATATCTTCAAATAATCAGAAGATTGTATGCCGTCATCATTCCAACATTCATTATTAACGGCAATCCGCACTGTACCGTCGTTACATTGTTGCAAATCTCCGTATAACCATTCACCTTGTGGTGTTTTACCTCTGAACTTAATTTCGCGTGCCATAATTATTCCTCCTTGATTTCTATACCCATAAGTGGATAATACTTTTTTACTCGCGCGCATTCACTCGGATATTCCATAATATCACAAAATCCGCCATATATGTTAAATTGACATGTTGTTAATTTGCATTGTCTATGTAGCATAACTCATTCCTCCTTCATGATTTCTTTTTTTATTGGTTAAACTTGGTTTGGGTTGGAGAAGCGTTTGGCATACTCCTCCAACTCCTCCCGTTCGTCCGCTGTGATGCGCTCGCCGGAACACAACTTGGCGTATATTCCAGATGCCTTTTCTACCGAAATCATTCCGCGCCTTCGTCATCCGTTTGTTTGAGCATTAGCAGACCAGTGACGGTGCTGAAAAGATCAAGACTCGTCACAACGATAGTGTTGCCGTTATTGCGGATTTCCAACTTGGCATTGTCCTTGCAGCCCATAGCATTGGTCAGCGTGTCAAGCATACCGTAGTTGATACCGATGATGTCTTTCGGATGAAGCGGCGAGTTCATTGCCTCTGCCAGTACCTTCTCGCAGTTCGGGAAATTTCCAACCACATTCTCGTCCGCAAAGGTGTAAGTGATTTTGCTTCCTGTTTTGTCTTTGGCGATAAAGCCATCGTTAGTCACTTGTATCTCGTTGTGAGAGCAGATACGTTTGAGCGATGCGCCGGAGACCATCTCGCCTTCAAGGATAGCAATCTCTTCTGGATCGAAGTTGCAGATGTCCTCGATTTTTGCTTTGATAAGCATATGTGCTTCGGTAGCATAAGCATAACCGTCCTTGAAGCATACGCATTTCATAACCGGACGCAGGTTGTCACTTGCCGTAATGTCATACAGCTTGACTTGTTTAGAGAAGTTTCTTCTAATCATAATGTTTTTGTTTGTGAATGTTTATTTTTCTTTTAGTTCTTCCGGAACATGGAGAATTGCGCTCCGTGGAATGGTCCGGATGACCTTGATCTTGTGCTCCAGCGCGTCTGCGAGGTAGATGTGCGCGAAGTTGTGCGATGTGTGGAGTGTGGCTCCGGCCCGCACGAAAGCAAGCGCCCTGCCGCCGTTCTCTGCATCCTTGATGGCATCCACCAGAGAGCCGTTGCCGTTGACGAAGATCGGGAAATCGTCCTTGGCATCCTCCGGAGTGTCATACTGCAGGTAGTGCAGCGGGTTGTCGCGGTGCTTCTTGCAGGCTTCGGCTGCCTTTAAGAACGCTGCGCGGCGCTCGTCCGATAAGCCGAACCAGACGTTTTCGCACCGGTCCTTGCGGTTGAGGTAGTCGTCTTTGATTTTAGAAAGGGACCACCATTTTTCGAATTGTTCCTTCTTTTCCATTTTTCTTTTCTCCTCTCCCTGCTGGGGCGAGCCATTTCCCTGCTCGCCCCCAGCAGCAGCATCTTTCGCAGCACGCACGCAGCCATGCGCGTGCGTTGCTTTTATAATCTTATTATAATCTTTACACCCGAAATTTGCTACCTTTTCGGGCGATTTTTGCGACCTTTTTTCCTCAGAAAAGGTAGTGTTTTTGCGACCTTTTTCGTCAATAAAAGGTAGCAGATTTGCACCCTTTTTGAAGATTGGCATCGCGCCTCGTCCGTATTGCGGTTGGTATTCAATGTATCCGAGCAGTTGTAGGCGTTGCAGTTGGCGTCTCACGGTGTCCACCGATACGTTGCCCAGTAACTCGGCGAGGAATGGAAGCGAGATGGTGCATTCGTCTTCCTGCGTCGTCCACGCAGCCACCTTGCCGGCTATCATGGCCGCTTCGGCTCCGACGATCCTGCTCAAGTCGTCCACCACGATCGTGTACATTCTCTCTTTATCCATTAGAATGGGGTCCTGTTTAGTTCGATTGTGAGTCCCTTTGTCGCCGCGACGGTATGTTTGCCCGTGTGCGCTGCAATCTCCGCCACAAACGCGTCCTTGTGGCTGTTGCGCCCCGACATATGGATGAGCACGATCGTGTTCACTCCGGTGAGGTCGTTAGCGCTCAGCATATCCTTAAGATGCGCAATGCTCATGTGGCTGTCCAGCGTGCGGTTCTTTAGCGCTTCCGGGACAATGCCCGCTTCTATGTTAGCGTTCAGAATCGGCAGCGAGTAGTTGCACTCAATCATGAGGTTAGTCAAATGTGGTATCGTGTACCGGATGAAGTAGGTGTCCGTGGCGAAGAGCAGCCGGCCCATCTCGTCGTGGTCAATGATAAAGGCGAAAGGCTCCGCCGCGTCATGCTCCGCAGGAATCGGGCGCACTGCAAACCCACCGAGGTGGATCGTCCGGAGCACCTCCAACACCTCCGGTCTGCGGTTTTTGCGGAACTCAATGGCAGCAGCCGTGCCGGCGCTGGTGTAGCACGGCATCAACTCCATGTAGTTCTCGATGAACTTCGCATGGTCACCGTGTTCGTGCGTCACCAGACACCCGCGCACTTTCTTTACGTTGTAGCACAAGGCCGCGAGGCAGTCCCGCCGGGGCATTCCGCACTCAAGGACGAGTGCTTCGTGCTCGTTCTGCAGGACATACCCGTTGCCCGTGGACCCGCTACCAAGTACCGTCAACCGCATAATCAGAATTCCATCTTCTGTTCGTTACCCTGTTGTCCTGCAGCCGGCTTCTGCTCCGGTTCCGGTTTGTGTTCCGGATCATTCTTCGGCTCTTCCGGTAGCGGTGCAGCGTTGGCCTGCGCCTGCACCTTGGCCTCGTGGACTTCCTCGAAAGGAACGTCCTCGACCTTGCGCTCTTCTACAGAGTACAAAGCACCCAGTTGCGTTGGGAAGGCCTCACGCATGGCGTGAACCAGCGCGGTCTTGCGGATCATGGTGCATTTGATGGCATTCCAAGTGCTACGGCCTTTGTCGTAGTCTTTGAGGCTCACAAAAGCCTTGACCGGGTAATCTCGGTCGGAGCGGTACACCTCTGCCCAGCCACCGAGCAGCACGTCCGTTTCCAACATGAACTCACCTTCCTCGTAAACGGTCTCTGTACCGCGTTTGAGGATGAGGCCGGCCCGGAACCCCTTATACTCCTTGCACCCCTCGGCGCGCTTCATAAAGGCTTCCTTGCTGACCACGATCTGCGCGTTGTCCTCGCCGCCTCGGTTGTTGGCGAACTTGACGAGGTACGCTTCGTTTAAGAACGGGTTTAATTGTTGGTACTTGCAGATGCTGATGAATTGCAGCACCTCTTGATCGGTTACGTTGCCGTTACCTTTTGTTAGATACTGACGCACGATTGCCGGCGTGAGTTTGACTTTTTGACCGAGAGTGTCGTACTCTACACTGAGGTTGGTCAGACCACTCGTTTGCACGAGTCCTTGCTGATTGTTGAGCATTTTTTTTTGAATGTTTAAAGGGTTTATTTTGTGCGTGTTCCAAACACGGTGCAAAGTACGCATTATTATTTGGAACACGCAAGTAATTCTGCATTATTATTCGATATTTAGCGCACTATTTGGCTTTACAGCCAAAGTTATCAACTGATTGTCGGTTTTTATGAGGTCTGTGACGCTCTCTGCGCCGTCGATGAAGAGCGGAACGCTTACCCCGTAGGCCTTTGCAAAGCCGTTGACGATATCCAGCGCAGCGTTGTACTGCGTGGCCGTGTTCTGCTGCGCGAAAGGAACTCCGTCCACGATCGGCGTGCAAATCTCGCGCTCTCCATCGTTGGTCACGTTCGGTTCGTACATCTTCCAACGCACCATCGTGAACAGGTTGCTGACTCCGTTCTCGACCGTTTCAATCTTGGCCTTCCGGAAGGCTGCGATCTGGGCTTCGATACTCTCGTACTCTGCAATGGCCTGCGTGAGTTTATCCTGCTGCTCTTCCAGACGCTTTCGCTCCGCGTCAATGCGCTCGTTGGTAGCCTTGGCCGCCATGCGCGTTTCCAACTGCCTGCGCTCGTCCATCAGGCTTGCCATCTTATCCTTTAATGGTTGTACCTTGGCAGCAACCGCCGCTTCGTCACCCTTGTGTGCCTCTGCCTCGCTCTTCATCTCTTCTATCAGCGCGTAGTAGAGTGCCTTTGCCTCTTGGTAGGCTGCATCCTCGCTGAGCAGGTCGTTGAGCGATGGGATTGTTTGCGCCCCAGCCTTGAACTGCTCCAGCGCGTCTTTGGTCTCGGAGATCAGCGTGCGGCGCTTCTCGGCATTCTCCTTGATGTCCTCTGCCTCGTTCTGCAAACGCTCCAGCGTGGCCTTGGTAGCCTTGCCGTCCTCGTTGATCTTGGCTAACGCAGCCGTTTTCGCCTCAAACCAGCGTGTGCGTGCTGCCTCGATGCGCTCTGCCGGGAGCGGTTGGCCGCAGGTCGGGCATGTGTCGCTTGTGGTGAATTCCTCTGCGTTTTTCTGCATCCAGCGATCGCGTAAGGCCTTGACATCTGTCTCGTAGCGTTCCATCTGGCCTTTGATGGACTCCAGCCGAGCCTCGTAGCCCCGGAGGTCCGTTTCTGCATTCCGGATCGTGCGCTCGTAGTCCTCGACCTTATTGTTGTACTCGGTCAGGGCAGCAGTCTGCTTGCGGTAGAGTTCGTTTTCGATGTCCGATAACGTTTTGCTGACATCGGCCATACGTTTGCGGCGTTCCTCTTCCTTGGCTACGGCTGCGCTGTCCACCTGCACCTTTTTCGCATCCTCGATCTGAGCCGTCAGGCTGACAACCTCCGCGTTGATAGCGTCAATGCGCTGGCCAATGCCGGTGAAGTCGTCCTCAACCCGCAGGCGATCCTGCGCGTCCATTGCAGCCGGTATGCTGTCCAGTTCCGCTTTCGCCTTGGTGCGGTCCGCTTTCATGCGTTGCGCCAACTCGTCAATGGTAAGGCCACATTTGAATGCCTCTTCCACGTCCGGGTAGTTCTTAGCCAGCAGCATCTCGTCGAAAGCCGGCGCGATGTCCTGCAGCGCTGCCCGGCACACTTTCTGCTCCATCGCCGGGATGATGTTAATGCTCGAGATCGTGAACCAGCGGACGAGGTCGCCAATCTCGCTCATCTTCGCGCGGAACTTCGTCTGTGTCATGGGCACGTCGTTGACAAAATACTTGCTCTCGATACCGCCGTCTTTATTTTCTGTCATCCGGCGTGCTACCTTCATCTGGTTGCCGTCAACCACCAGCGTCAGCACCACCTCGGTCGTGAGGTTGTGGATGATCTGGTTGGCAGCGTCGAGCGGTTGCACTTTCGGCTTCTCCCCGTACTGGGTTTTGTCGAATAGGCACCAGAGGTACGCATCGAAGATTGTGGACTTTCCGGTGCCGTTGGCTCCGGTGATAGCCGTGCGCTCGTTGAACGCATAGGCTTGGTTCGCAACTCCCTTAAAGTTCCGGAGTTGCATGTTTTCCAATCTAATGGTCTTCATAACGTTCATTTTTTATTGGTTGATAAACTTTTGGTTTTCCTGTATAAGCCTTTGTGGCTGTTCTTAAACCTTAGAATCTCTTTTCTTTCGATTCGTACCTGGCCGCCATACTCGAAACTCTCCAGTTCGCCTCGTCTGCGCATGTTGTCGATGGTTCCCTCACTAAATCCAAGGGCCTCTGCTGCCTCTCGTTTGGTCAGCGGTTCCTCGAGTTCGACAAGCCTTGCGGCTTCGGCCAACCTCCGACCCTCAAGAACACCCTCCATGAATGTTACCTCGCGGTCCTGGTGTAGGTAGTTTAGTAGCGTTTCAGCGTCAATCATTATCATGCTTCGCTGTCCAGCCAATTGCTCGAGCGGGTTCATAACTCAATATTGTAAAGGTTGTTGATTTGCGTTGCGACCTTAGTTTGCGCTTTGCGAAGTTGGTTGCAGTGCAAAATAAACTCGTTGATCACTCCTTGCTCGCCAACCGTCAGTTCGGTGAGAGCGTTTTTTCTTAGCGCCCGGTTGAGGAGTACTCGCTTAGACCTACAGCACTCTCCCCATGGGTCTTTCTGCCCCTTTGGCAGACTTGCGCGTAGTTCGCGCAGTTGTACAATTGTTACACTCATATGTTTTGAATTTTTGTTTGGTTGTGTTAAAGAGGCGCAGTAGGACTCGAACCTACATGTTTACCATGCAAACATGCTGCGCGAATTAGAAATTATTTAATTGAAATTTTATCGCCCTTAATTTCGATTCTGTATCTCTTACCGTCAACTGTAAAACTCCCACGGTTCAAATAGTTAATCTTGTGACCAGGAGCGAAATTGTTAAGCCTTAATTCATATGCATTGAAGAACATGAATTCATCAACGCTTTTTCCTCCTCTTGCGTCTAAAAGGGCATCATAAATTGCCTTTGCGTGTCTGTTTAGTTCATTCAAATTTAATTCTTTCATATTTTTCGTGTTTTTTAGTTAATACTCGATTTTAATAATTGGATTTTTTTTACAGGCAGCCCTCTTGTATTTTCATATTGGGCGTTTGTTATCTTGTGTTCATTTTTTGTTTTGTACATTTGGTTATTTAATCTTGTCGTCAATAGTCATTGCGAGCGCAGCAGAAGCGCTTGCGTAAAATGCAATTGCTGCTATAAAACTCCATGCGTCACATCCGTTAGCATGCCAATCTAAACATACTATAATGCTCAGTGCGGTGGCGATTGCAGTCCATGTTGCTGCGTTGATGATTCTTTCCTTTTTCATTTTTTTAGCATTTTTTAGTGGTTATTATTTGCTTATTCGGTATTTTTTTATTACCTTTGCGGCAATTTTATGTTGTTTGCACCGTTGTTGATTTGTTTCTAATTCGTTTTCGGGTGCAAAGATACTACAAATATTCCTCACCACCAAATAAAAAGAGGAAAAAATGAGGAAATAATGCATTTTCTTAAAAAAAAGCATAAAATCTTAAAAAAAGTATATTATGAATACGCAGAGAGAACGAATTTATCACTTTATAAGTGAGTTTGGATATTCTGTTCGTGAGTTCGAGCGGATGTTAGAAGTGTCTAATGGGACAATAAGGCATTTGGGAGATAATTTGAGTGCCAATCTTAAAGGAAGAATTTCCTCAAAATTTCCTCTCTTAAATATGGACTGGGTTCTAAGTGGTGTTGGAAGTATGCTAATACAAGACGAAAAGAGCGTGAATATTGCAGAAAACACCTCGTTGGTTGAGACTTTCGTCAAGCGCATTGCAGATTTAGAGGGCGTAGTAGAAGCGCAGAAGAAAGCAATAACTGCATTGGAAAAGGTTGTGGCTGCGCAGGAGAGGGAGATTGAGTCTCTCAATATGGAGCTGCGTAGAGCCGGCACGAAGACATTAGAAAAAATGAAATCCGTATCATCCCTTTAATATATAAGTAGTATGCCTTTGAATTTCATCGAGACTGGTATCAAATTCCGCATCCAGCAGATATTGGACCACAAATGTGTGTCAGTTAAGGACCTCTGTGCAAAGCATGGTATAAACCACCGTTCTTTAGCAGAGCAGTTATCGCAACCTACGGCGAAGTTAGGATATTGCCTTATCTACCTTATTGCAGAGCAGTTCCCGGATGTGTCTACCGATTGGCTGCTCACTGGCAAAGGGCAGATGCTCAAGGACCTTACTGCAACCAAGAGTGTGCCTGCGCTTGAGATGCGTATAGCCGAGTTAGAGTACCTTGTGGAAACGCAGCGTAAAGTGATAGCACTAAAAGAGCAGTTAGAATCATTGAATAAATAAAAGTATGGAAGACGAATACGGACTAATATACGGGTTGACGAATAAATACTTCCCCGGCCTTGTGAAGATAGGAGTCACGCGTGATTTGGATGTAAGCAAGCGTATGCGCGTACTTGGAACTGCGGTTCCAGAGCCATTCGATTGCGCTTTTGCCTACAAGGTTCCTCGCGATAAACTATTTTCTGTAGAGCATATACTACATGATGCTTTTGGAAGTTGCCGCATTGGTAATAGCGAGTTCTTTAAAATAGACCCAGGAAAGGTGGATAAACTAATGCTCCATATCAGTGAGTTTGAACCAATGCGATCTTCTGTACAAGAGGCAATAAAAGCCGAGGAAGGGACGAAGAGAGCGAAGAACATGGACTTCCCTGCAATGGGACTGGAGGTCGGATCAGTGCTGTATTTCAAAAACGATAGAACCATCCAATGTACAGTCGCTTCGAAGAACCGCGTGAACTACAAGGATAAGCAGAATGTGTCCCTTACTTCTATTACGCAAGAGTTGCTTGGGTTGGCATATTCTGTTCAGCCATCACCACATTGGTTTACTGAGGATGGCATGCTTTTAATTGATAAATATAAACTTACACAATATGATGACTACGAATAAACAGGTTCAGTTAGAAATCGCGCAGAGGTTTATTAAATCCTACCACCTCCTATGCGCAGAGCGCGAGGTGCGTACAAAGAAAGAGTTCTGCGAGAAAGTACATCTATGGCAGCAGAACTTCTCGATCATTGAGCAAGGCAAGATGTATTGTACGCTTGAGCATATCTATTATTTGACCTCACACTATGGTGTGTCGCTGAATTGGCTCATCAAGGGCGAGGGAGATTTCAAATGCCAACTGTAAAATATCGCATATCAAGTCGCGTCAGTAATGGCCAAGCAGAAGTGCTCGTTCGTTTCTATGACGGCTCTTTCTCCCAGCGCGCCAAGTCGCACATCCCAGTTCCGGTCGCGTCCTGGGACGACTCTGCCGGTGCGTTGGTCGTTCCCAAACGCCTCACTCCGGAGACATTGGCACTACGAGAGAAACAGCACGAACTGGACGCGTTGGCCGATTTCATAATAGACGCGTGGTGGCGCGAGCAGTATGACGCTCGGGACGGATGGCTGCAAAGGAAGATTGAGGCCTACAACGGGCGCGTAAGCGCGAATAAAGAGGAGCGTGCGCGTGTATGCGAATGCGTGCGCGAGTACATGAATGAAAAGAACCTCGAACCGCAAACCAAAAAACACTATGAGGTGCTAATCTCCGACTTGGAAAGGTACGAGAAGCAACAAGGGCCACTATTGCTTGAGGAGTTCACGGAGGATGTTGTGGATGCCTTTGCCAAGTTTCTGCAAAACGAGCGCATAGTGGTTAATGGAGAGGTCCGCTACAATGTACGATCAAGGAACACTATGTCTGCTCGCCTTAAGAAACTGAGTGCTGTATGCCGTTATGCAGTGTCGAAAGGATATATTGCTAATTCGCCTTTTGGAGTTGGGAAATTCAAAATACAAAGCGAAGTATATGGCGAGCCGATTTATCTAACCATTGCAGAGAGAAACGCGCTCTACGAGGCAGCATTGCCCAAACACCTGGCTGTGCAGCGCGACATCTTTGTCTTTCAGTGCCATGTGGGTTGCCGCGTTTCCGACCTAATAGGATTCACGGAGGAGAATGTAACGAGGGATGGGTGGCTGCAGTATATCCAGCACAAACTGCGAAAGGAGAAACCGATAGTGGTGCGCGTTCCGCTCTCCGACACCGCATTGGAGATAATAGAGCGATACCGTGGGTGCCAAGCAGATGGCAGACTGCTACCGTTCATCCACCCAAATGACTACAACAAAGATATACATGCTTTCTGCCGGCTCGCTGGGATGGACCGCATCGTGATGGTCCAAGACCCAAAGACACTATCTGCGGTCCCAAAAAGGCTATGGGAAGTAGCGAGTTCGCACTTGGCCCGCAGGACATTCATGGCTAATGTTTTCAAAGAGACCGGTTCGGAGAGAATAACATCTGCGTTTACTGGTCATGTCAATGGCTCGCACGCGTTCAGCCGCTATACATCGGTAGACGATGAAATGAAAGTGAGCGTATTAAAGAATATGAAAGAGAGAAAATGACGAGATTTTGACGGGAAACGCATGTAACCCTTGCGAATGAGTGATAGTTTCGCCTCGTTTTGAGCATTCGGAATATAGCAAGGAACCAACAATTACAAAGATGTATCCATTAAGGGTTAGCAAGTGTTAATATTTTATTTGCTCCTGCATGGATCACAAGGCATCCGAAACAAGTCGCTAAAACATAGCGACTTGTGTTTTTTAGTACTTTGAAATTGACGGGATTTTGACGATTTACATCATCCATTGGCTAATTTCGAGCCAAAATTCATAGTCTTGCATCTGCTCGTCATAGAGCATATAGTATATTATATCTCTCATAGCATTTTAGGTTTAAATTATAGAGAGGGAGGCTGTTTATGTAATGAACCCCAAAAGTTGAACACAAAACTTTTGGGGTTTGTTATATGTATAAGAAACATTCAATTGAAGAACGGCTATTAGCGGTTCAAAAATGTTTAGAAGGTTATGCACCCAGGGGTGTAGGTCGTATGCTTGGAA
>JAEIGA010001439.1_pt1 | contig 37190 bp, 33 predicted proteins | sample 9270691 | NCBI WGS metagenome assembly JAEIGA01 (sample SAMN17057246, study PRJNA624740) | gut metagenome | biome: biome; isolation source: fecal sample | host: Bos grunniens | place: China: Xizang | collected 2019
AGGTCTTGCAGAGGTTCCTGTTGGTGGCGACGCATTCGACTGCGTAAGCGACGAGCGTCTTGCACGTGAGCTTGTTGAACAGAGAAAGGCTTCACAGAAGGAAGAAGCATTCCGTTCAATGCAGAAGGTTACTCTTGATAATCTCTTCGATTCTATTAACGAGGGTTCTCTTAAAGACCTTAACATCATCGTTAAGGCAGACGTTCAGGGTTCAGTTGAAGCAGTTCGCCAGAGTCTTGAAAAGCTTTCAAATGAAGAGGTTCGTGTTAAGGTTATTCACGGTGGTGTTGGCGCTATCAACGAATCAGACGTTATGCTTGCCAACGCATCAAATGCCCTTATCGTTGGCTTTAATGTTCGTCCTGACCCTGTTGCAGAGCAGAATGCAGAACGCGACAGTGTTGAGATGAGAATGTACAGAGTTATTTACGACTGTATTGAAGAAGTTGAATCAGCTATTAAGGGTATGCTTGCTCCTAAGTATCGTGATGTTGAAATGGGTAAAGCAGAAGTTAGAAACGTATTCAAGCTTTCAAGCGCAGGTACAATTGCAGGTTCTTATGTTATCGATGGTAAAATTACACGCAACTCAAAAATCCGCGTTGTTCGTGATGGTAGTGTTGTGTTTGAAGACGAAATTGCTTCTCTTAAGAGATTTAAGGATGACCAGCGTGAGGTTGCTACAGGCTACGAATGCGGTATCGGCCTTGAAAAGTTCAACGATATCAAAGAGGGCGATATTCTCGAAGCATACATTGTAGAGGAGTATAGAGATTAATCTATGGGAACATATAAACAAAACAGAACAGCTGAGGATATAAAGCGTGAAATTTCTGCAATTGTTAGAGAGCTTAAGGACCCAAGAGTTTCTGAGCATCTTATAAGCGTTGCGAGAGCAGAGGTTTCATCAGACTCCTCATATGTTAAGGTATATGTAAGTGCCGTTGAGGGTATGGATGTTGCTAAAGCTGCAACAAAAGCCCTCACCGGTGCAACCGGACTTATAAGAAGAGAAATAAGCAAGCGCTTAGGTCTCAGAAAGGCACCGGAGCTTAAATTCGTTGCCGATAATTCTGTTGAGTACGGTATGAATATTATTAAAAAACTTGAAGAAATATCAAACAGTTCTTCAGATAATTCTTCAGAGGAATAATTTCAAAGGTGCTTTATGATTATCAGTAAAGATGAGTGTTTAAGATTTTTTAACGAAAACCAAGAATTTCTTATAGTTTCTCATGAGCATCCCGACGGCGATACGTTGGGGTGCGCCTTTGCACTTTGTGAGGCATTGCGCCTTATGGGTAAAAAGAGAGCTTTTTTGTGCGCAGATGAAGTTACGAAAGATTTTTCTTTTATGACAGATTCTTTTTCTCCCGATAGACTTTCAAATCCTGTTGTTGTGTGCGTTGATGTTGCAGACGATGCTCTTTTAGGTCCTGTAGCAGAGGAGCTCAGAGGTAAAATAGATTTGTGTATAGACCACCATATGTCAAACACATTCTATGCTAAAAGCACATACCTGGTAGACAGAGCGGCAGCTTGCGAAATCATATATGATTTAATAACAGCTTTGCCCGTTGAGGTGAACAGATATATAAGAAATTGTATATACACAGGTATTTCTACGGATACAGGTTGCTTCAGGTATCAGAACACAACTGCAGATACCTTCAAAGCTGCCGCAGAGCTTACTGAAGAGGGCATTGATGCAGGGCTTATTAACAAGCGTATGTTTGAAACAAAGTCCAAAAGCTTTCTTCAGCTTGAAATGCTTGCAAGAGAAACTCTTGAGTACCATTATGACGGCAAGTGTGCTGTTATTACAATCACTCAGGATATGTATAAAAAAAGTGGTTCCTCTGAGCATGAATGCCATCCTATAACAGCTCTCCCAAGGCAGATTGAGGGAGTTCTTGTTGGTGCAGTTTTCAAAGAAAACGAAGAGGGCAAATTCAGTATATCTGTGAGAACAGAAGAGGGTATTGATGCTTCTGAAATTTGCGGCCGGTTAGGCGGTGGCGGTCATAAGGGAGCAGCAGGCTGCAGACCTGATTGTACTTATGAAGAGGCAAAAGAGCTTTTACTAAATTCTGTGAAAAAATCATTGGAAGGTCTTAAATAATGACGGGGATTATTCCACTTCACAAAGGTGAAAATATAACTTCATTTTTTGCGGTAGCGAAGGTGAGGCGTATTGCGGGTGAAAAAAAGGCAGGCCATACAGGTACTCTTGACCCAAATGCAACAGGTGTTCTGCCTATTGCTTTAGGCGGTGCTACCCGATTTATAGAACTTTTGCCTACCCACAAAAAAGCATATAAAGCAACCTTTAAAACAGGTATTGAAACAGATACCCTTGATATATGGGGTACAGTTTTAAACGAAACAGATAAAAAAGCAACATTAGAGGAAATTCTTAATGTTGCAGATAATTTCCGCGGTGAAATAATGCAGCTTCCGCCTATGTTTTCTGCTCTCAAAAAAGACGGCGTGCGTCTTTACGAGTTGGCAAGACGTGGCGAAGAGGTGGAAAGAGAGCTGCGAAAATGCGAAATTTATAAATTAGAAATAGGCGAGGAGCAAGGGGAGTTTACCCTTTATTGCGAATGCTCTGCCGGAACATACATAAGAAGCCTTATAAGCGATATAGGAACAGCTGTTGGAACAGGTGCTGTAATGACATCTCTTCAGCGCACATATGCCTGCGGTGTTTCTATTGAGGATTGTCTGACCCTCGAGGAGCTTGACGCATTATCTCAAAGCGGAGATATAAGTAAAGCAGTTATTCCTGTTGATAAGCTTCTTCTGGAATATCCTGAGCTTCATGTTACAGATAATCAGGCAATCCGCTTTAAAAACGGCGGAGATTTAATGGCTCAGAGAGTCCGCCAATTAAATGGTGCAGGGCTCTACAGAGTATATGGTAATAACGAATTTTTAGGCTTAGGCGAGTATATTGAAGGTGCCGAAAGCCTTACAGTAAAGCGAGTTTATGTAGAACGATGAATGAAAGGTTTGAGGGAGCATTTATTGCTCTGGGAACATTTGATGGTCTCCATATGGGCCACAAGGCAGTTATCACAAGCGAAAAAAGTGAATATGAAAGAAAAATTGCCCTTATGTTCAAAGAGCACCCTCAGGTAACCTTAAAGGGCAAGCATCCTGGTATACTTATAACTCCCCAAAAGGAAGCGGAGCTTCTTAAAAGCTGGGGAGTTGAGGCGGAGCATATTGATTTCGGAGAGGTTTCTCAGCTTTCCCCGAGAGAGTTTGTAGAAGAAATTCTTGTGAAAAGATATAATGCCCGTTCTCTTGCTTGTGGCTTTAATTACCGTTTCGGTAAGGGTGCACAGGGTGATGTTAAAACTCTTAAATCTCTTTGTGCAGAAAAAGAAATTAAACTTACTGTTGTGGATGAGGTGGATTATGAAGGTGCACCTGTCAGCTCCACAAAAATAAGAAACGCAATCACCCGGGGTGATATGAAATCTGCAAAAGATATGTTAGGCAGGTTTTATTCCTACGATTTTGAGGTTTGCCATGGTGATGAGCGGGGAAGAATATTAGGCTCGCCAACAATAAACCAATTTTTTATGAAGGATTTTTGTGTGGCAGAGTTTGGCGTTTACGCTTCGGTTACAGTTGTTGATGGAGTAAGCTATCCGTCTGTTACAAATATTGGTGTGCGCCCCACTATTGAAGGCGTAAGCGAAAAGCGAAGTGAAACAAATATTATAGGCTTTGAGGGCGACCTTTACGGTAAACACCCTGAAGTTTTTATAGTTGAGAAAATACGCGGAGAGCTGAAATTTAATTCTCTTGATGAGCTCAGTGCTCAGATAGCAATTGACAGACAGCGCTCGCTTGAAATATTAGGGAAGGTGTCAGATTATGGAATTTAAAAATAAAGTCAAGGTTTCACCGTCTATACTTTCTGCAGATTACGCCGCATTGAAGGGCGATATTGAAAAGGTAAAATTGGCAGGAGCAGATATGCTTCATGTTGATGTTATGGACGGCCATTTTGTGCCCAATATCTCAATAGGTCCACCTGTGGTAAAATCCATAAGAAAAGCAACGGATATGTTTCTTGATTGCCACCTTATGATTAGTAATCCGTATGATTACATTGATTCTTTTGCAAAAAGCGGAGCAGATTTAATTGCCTTCCACGTTGAAAGCAACAGCAATGTAGAAAAAACAATAGAAAAAATAAATAGTGCAGGCATTTTACCCGCACTTGTTGTAAAGCCCAAAACACCTGCTGAAGCAGTTTTTCCATATCTTAAAGATATTGCAATGGTGCTTGTAATGACTGTTGAGCCCGGTTTTGGAGGACAGTCATTTATGGCAGATATGCTTCCTAAAATCAAAGCAATAAGAGAAGAGGCCAATAAAGTAAACCCATCTCTTATGATTCAGGTTGACGGTGGAATTGTGCCTCAAACAGCAAAGCTTTGCATTGAAGCAGGCGCAGACGTGCTTGTTTCAGGAAGTTATATATTCGGAGCAGAAAATACTACTGAGGCAGTAAATTCTTTAAGATAATTTTTTCCCAAACTCAAGAATTTCTGCAATTTGTTCTTTTGGTGAAATAGTTGCGTTCCCAAATTCGCACAGAGAGAATAAAAGCTTTTCTGTTGCGGCAATTTTGGGGTGAATCAATGCAAAATATTCGCCATCATAAAGGTGAAGGCTATATTCTTTGATTGATATATCTTCTGTTTTTATAAAATCGTAGCAATCTAAAAATGCATTTTCGTCAAAAGCACAGAATAAAACGGGTTCTGCTTCTTTTTTCATAATAAGGCGTCGTCTTTTTGTGTCAGCAACCTCAGGAAGCTGAGTGAACTCAAAAAAGCAACCGCCGTCTTCCGCGGGAGAAACCTGAATAAGAAGTCGGTTATCAATATTAACCGCTTTTCCAAGAGTTTTTTTAGCCTCGTCTAAAATAGTCCAGATAATTCGTCGTGTTTCTATGTTTGAGTAATCAAGCTCATCGTATGTTATATGAAAATCGGTCATATCTGTTTTTGTTAAGGTAACGGAGATTTTTTCTTCGCCGCTTGCCTGAATATTCAAAAGCGTCGCCTCCTTGTGAATTGAATATCATCTAATATCATAATACTCACAAGGCTTAGACACAATGATAAAATATTGGAAGGGAATTTTAAAATGAAGTTTGCAATTTGCAGTTATAGTCTTTCTTCCCTTGTAAACAAAGGTGAGAAAACAGAAAAAGAGCTTATTTCTCTTGCTAAAGAACTGGGCTTTGAAGCCTTTGAGTTTTCTGAAATAAGAGCTCCCGAGGGTATCGATAAAATAGAGTATGCTCGCGAACTTTGTGAAGAAGCCCTGAGGGTAGGCATCCCTATTGTTCAATATTCTATCGGAGCAGATTTTATATACGGTTCAGATGGTAATCTTGAAAAGGAAATCGAAAGATTAAAGTATGAAGTAGATGTTGCAGAGGCTCTTGGTGTTCAGGGTATGCGCCATGATACAACCGGAGGATACAAGGGTGAGGATGCAGAAAAATATACTTTCGCAGACGCTCTTCCAAGAATTATTGAGGGGTGCAGAAAGGTCAGCGAATATGCCAAAACAAAAGGCATTAAAACAATGACAGAAAACCACGGATATTTCAGTCAGGATAGCGAAAGAGTAAAAGCAATTGTTGAGGGCGTAAATTACGGTAATTTCGGTACACTTGTTGATATAGGTAACTTTCTTTGCGTTGATGAAGCTCCTGAAAAAGCAGTTGCAGTTACAGCTCCATACGCTTTTTATGCTCACGCTAAAGATTTCTGCGTTAAATCAAAAGAAGAGATGCTTTCTCCTGACGGTTTTTTTAAAACAAGAGGCGGAAATTACCTTAAAGGCGCAATTTTAGGTCATGGCGATGTGCCTGTGTTGGAGTGCCTTGAAATTGTAAAAAACAATGGCTATAACGGCTATGTAACCTTAGAGTTTGAAGGCCTTGAGGAAGCAAAAATGGGTTGTACATATGGCCTTAATACTCTTAAAGCCATCAAAGAAAAATTGAATTGGTGAAAAAATGAGCTTTGAAAACATAAAAATTGTACTTGCTTCTGCGTCCCCACGCAGAAAAGAGCTTATTTCTCTTATATCAGATAATGTAGAAATCCGCCCTGCAGAATGCGACGAAACGTTGCCCGATGGAATCGGTGCAAAAGAAGCAGTAGAATATCTTTCAAAAATAAAAAACGATGCCGCAAAGGCGATTTCTGCAGACGACGAGCTTATAATTTCTGCAGATACCGTTGTGGCAGTCAGCAACGAAATATTAGGTAAGCCTGCAGATAAAGAGGATGCCCGCAGAATGATAAACCTTTTAAGCGGAAAGACTCACCAGGTTTACACAGGCGTAACGCTTTCTTTAAAAGGTAAAAGCATTACCTTCAGTGAGAAAACAGATGTTACGTTTTTCCCTTTGTCAGATGAAGAGATAGAGGAATATATATCCTCGAATGAACCATATGACAAAGCAGGAGCTTACGGAATTCAGGGTAAAGCAAGCCTTCTTGTTGAGGGCATAAACGGAGATTATTTCAACGTTGTTGGCTTTCCTGTTGCGAGAGTAAAAAGGGAACTCCTGAAATTCCTCAAAAACACAAATTAAGCGCTATCAAATGAAATCAGAAAAAGGCGGTGTCATTCTTGGCAGAGAAAACTAAAGACGTTTTTGTTCAACCTGAGGTTTCAGAAGAAGATATAGAAAGACAGAGAAGGCAGCAGGAAAAGGAATATTTAGGTCCCAGAGAAATGGCGGCTTATATTATTTCAGGTATCGGCGATAAAAACTGGGAAACCTTTAATGGTAACAACGAGTTTTTCTATACTACAACATTCCAGCATGTAAGCCCTATTACTCTTAGCGTGGCTCAGTCTGTTTGCAGTATCCTTGATACCTTTGATAATGCAATATCAGGCCCTATTCTTGACAGAACAAGAACACGTTGGGGCAGAGTAAGGCCATACCTTATTTTAACTCTTCCTTTCTGGCTCTTTTCTGCTGCTATGCCATATTTATTGCCGGATGGTCTTTCCCAGGCAACGCTTCTTATAATGTTTCTTATAATCCGCTATGTAGGTTCAATTTCCAACTCATTCTATACACCTGCATATCAGGCGGTGCTTTATAACCTTACTCCAAACGTAAACGAGCGAAACAAGCTTATTGCTACAGATACATACGTAGACCTTTTAGGTGTGTGGCTTCCGTCGCTTTTTCCGTTCTTTGTAGACTATCTGCCGAGAACAATTCCTACAAGAAGCATATATCTTGGCGGTGCTATCATATTTATGGCGCTTGTTGTGATTTTCCGTGTGTACGGCTTCTTCAGTCTTCGTGAGCGTGTGCCGCTTGCCTCCCGTGAGGAAATGAAGAGCACAAGCGTTTTCAAATCTATAAAGCAGGTTGCTTCCTGCCGACCCATGTGGGTTCTTATGATTAAGAATTTCTTTGGTGTAGGTAAGGGTACAGGTCAGAGTGTTGCAAACTATTTCTGGCTTAACTGTACAGGAAAGCTTTCAAACGCAGCTATTGCAGGTCTTTTCACAGGTCTTCCAAGCTACTTTGTTCTTCCCTTTGCAACTAAAATGACAAAGAAAATAGGTCTTAAGAATCTTGCGGTGCTTTCTTACGGCTACTGCGGACTTGTGTATCTTGTGATGTATTTTGTGGGCTTCAGACCTACAGATAACAATTTAGTGAATATTATAATTGTTGTTATATTCCTAACCCTTGCAGGCGCAATGAACAGTGTTCAGCGTTATTGCAACACCGCTCTTCAGGGCGACCTTTATGACTACGTTGAGTGGAAAACAGGTATAAGAAACGAAGGTATGATGAGTGCGGCTATGGGTTATATTACCCTTGTTTCAAATAATATTTCAACAATTCTCAGCGGTGTTATAATTGCTGCTATCAAGTATGAACCTCTCCTTAACTCTCATGGCGTTGTTATTCCGCAGACAGATCCTAAAATGCTTAGCGCTATATGGACTGTTTTTGCGTTAGCTCCTGCCATAGGCAGAATCGGTAAGGCGGTTTCACTTATGTTCTTTAATGTTGACGGTAAGGTTAAAGAGCAGATGATGGAGGACCTTGCGGTAACAAGGGCACAGAAGCTCAAATCAAGAACTGAGACAACCAATGACTCTCAGGATTAAAGGTGATTTTAAATGCGAATTGTAGTTAAAGTGGGTACATCAACTCTCGCCCACAGTACAGGAAATATAAATATCAGGCACGTTGAAGAGCTTTGCAAGGTGCTTTCAGACCTTAAAAATGCAGGTCATGAGATTATCCTGGTTTCTTCAGGGGCTATCGGAATGGGCGTAGGTAAGCTTTCTCTTAAAGAACGCCCATCAGATATGGCAACAAAGCAGGCGGCTGCCGCAGTTGGTCAGTGCGAACTTATGTATACATACGACAAGCTTTTCTCTGAATATAACCATACTGTAGCCCAGATTCTTCTTACAGGACTCGACCTTGAAGACCCTACACGTTACCACAATATTAAAACAACAATGAACAGGCTTCTTGAGCTTTCTGTTCTCCCTGTTATAAACGAAAACGATACCGTTAATACCGACGAAATTTCTGTTGGTGATAACGATACTCTGGGAGCTATTGTTGCGGTTAGTATGCATGCTGATTTACTTGTGCTCCTTTCTGATATAGACGGTCTTTATACCGCAGACCCTCATAAAGATACTGATGCGAAGCTTATTGATGAAATTACAGAAATCACACCTGAAATTGAAGCATTAGGCGGCAAAAGCAGTAGCGGTCTCGGTACAGGCGGCATGGCAACGAAACTTGCAGCCGCTAAGAGATGCACTGCTCGCGGTACAGACGTTATAATTGCTAATGGCTCATCACCATCAGTTCTTTATAAGATAATCGATGGCGAAAAGGTTGGCACAAGATTTATTTCAAAGAAGTGATAAAATGAAAACAACTTTAGAAATTTTAAAAGAGGCCAAAAGTGTAAAGAGCGTTCTTTGTTCTCTTTCAACTGAAAACAAAAACCAAGCACTTTTAAAAATGGCGGATGCATTAATAGAAAATGCAGAATATATTTTAGAAGAAAACGCTAAGGATTTAGAAAAAGCAAAAGGCACTATTTCCGAGGTTATGCTTGACCGTCTTGCCCTTTCAAAAGAGCGTATTGAGGGTATGGCTGAGGGCATACGTCAGGTTGCCCAGCTTCCTGACCCTGTAGGCGAAATACTTGATACGGTCATTAGGCCAAGTGGTATTGTTGTGCAGAAAACAGCGGTTCCTATGGGCGTTGTTGCAATAATTTACGAAAGCCGACCAAATGTTACATCAGACGCTGCAGCTCTTGCCCTTAAAAGCGGTAATGTTTGCGTGTTAAGAGGCGGTAAAGAGGCTTTTCTTTCTGCAGATGCAATTGTTACTGCTATGAGAAAAGGTCTTAAGGAAATTGGCCTTCCTGAAAACCTTATAAACCTTGTTCAAGATACCACAAGACAAAGCGCAAACGAGCTTATGAACGCCGTTGGGTATGTGGATTTGCTTATACCACGCGGAGGTGCAGGTCTTATTAAGGCAGTTACAGAAAACGCCAAGGTTCCTTGCATACAGACAGGCACAGGTATTTGCCATATATATGTTGATAAAAAAGCCGATTATGAAAAGGTTCTTAACATAATAGAAAATGCTAAAACAAGCAGGCCATCCGTTTGTAATGCTTGCGAGGTTGTTCTTCTGCATGAAAGCCTGGCAGACCAGGTTTTGCCTCTGCTTAAAGAGCGCCTTTGCAATATTCGTGAGGCAAAAGGGTTGCAGCCGGTTGAACTTCGACTTGACGAGAAGGCAATAAAAATTATAGACGGTACTCCTGCAAGCGAAAACGATTTTGATACAGAATTCCTTGATTATATATTAGCTGTTAAAGTTGTTTCATCTATAGATGAAGCAATTGAGCATATCGCTCTCCATTCTACAGGCCATAGTGAAGCTATTATTACAGAAAACAGAGAAAATGCATATCGTTTTGCAATGGCTGTAGATAGTGCAGCAGTTTATGTGAACGCATCAACGCGCTTTACTGACGGTGGCGAGTTTGGTCTTGGTTGTGAAATGGGTATTTCAACCCAGAAGCTTCACGCAAGAGGGCCTATGGGTCTTAAAGAGCTTACAACATATAAATACATTATTGCCGGTGATGGTCAGATTCGTTAATGTTCTGAGGTGAGATTATGAAAAAAATAGGTTTCTTAGGTTGCGGAAATATGGGCGGTGCTCTTGCAAAAGCAGCGCTTAAATCTGTTGGTGCAGAAAACATTTTCATCTTTGATGTTGATACTAAAAAAATCAAGAATTTTGCAGATGAAACAGACGTTAACGTGGCAGATGCAGAATATATTGTTTCAAACTGTGATTATATTTTCTTAGGCGTAAAGCCACAGATGCTTAAAACCCTTTTTGAAAAAATTGCACCTGTTATTGAAGACAGAACAACAGATTTTACTCTTGTTTCAATGGCAGCAGGAGTGTCCCTTTCATCTATCGGAGCGATGGCACAGGTGGATTGCCCTATAATAAGAATTATGCCTAATATGCCTGTTGCAGTAGGTGAGGGTATGATTCTTTATACAGTTAATGATTTTGTGTCTAAAGAAGACCTTGACGGCTTCCTTGATGCAATGCAGTATGCAGGAGTGCTGGACAGAATTGATGAAGATAAAATTGATGCTGCATCTGCAGTATCAGGTTGCGGACCCGCATTTGTTTTTATGTTCTCTGAAGCACTTGCAGATGGAGGAGTGGAATGCGGTCTTCCAAGAGATAAGGCTCTCCTTTATGCTGCTCAGACACTTATCGGTTCAGCTAAAATGCTTTTAGAAACAGGTGAACATCCGGGTAAATTAAAGGATGCTGTATGCTCTCCTGCCGGCAGCACAATAGAAGGCGTTAAAGCCCTTGAAGAGGGTGCATTCAGAGCAGCAACAATGAATGCTGTTAAGAGCGCGTATAAGCGTACTCTCGAGCTCGGTAAGTGATTACTGCCGCTTTTTATTAAACTTTTCACTGTATTTTTTTATGAATAAAAAGCAGAAGGCTTATGCCTTCTGCTTTTTTGCTTTTCTTTTATCTCTGAATTTTTTAAATATGGGTACTTTTACCTGTGGTTCTGTGTCGTTGGATTTTTCAACAACTATAAGGTAAACAACTACGAGTAAGAGGTAAGGAACAGGGCAGAAAATACCCGGGTTTACGAGAGACATTAATTCAAGGCTTATATATGAAAGAAAAACAGTCATATTAAAAAGAGTTGCCTCTTTCCATATAAGCATATTTCTTTTAACAAACTGGTAAACAAAAGCGACAATTCCCACAGTGCCGAAGCTACCCATAATCTGAATCGGCTCGCAATGGTACCAGCAAAGAGAGCCGGGCTTGCTTTTGAAAATATCTCTGTTTGTAAGGTTTCCGAGACCGGTACCGAAAACAGGGTGATTAAAGAAATCTTCAATTCCTCTTGCATAGTGGCGCACACGTGTTTCAGTATCAGGTCCGCCAAGAAGGAACTGGTTAAGCACCTTGAAAAGTCTTTGAATTGTAAAGTTAAGGAAGGATGTGATTTCGGGCAGGAAAACCAATGCAACAAAGAAGAAACAAAGACAAATAAGAACATAAGCAAGCCTGCGACGTTTATCGTAGAGAATAAACATTACAAGGCACATAACAAGCTCAATTGTACCAAAAAGCATACCGCCACGGGAGCCTGTAAGAAGCATTGCAATGTAGAAGATAAATGCAAGCACCGCAGTATAAGGCTTTTTGTTACCAAGGTAGAAGGCAAAAGGTGTTGCCATCATAAGAATTGTGGAAGCGTTATTACGCCACCTGATATAGAAAATACCGCCTTTATCAATAACAGTATTAACATTTATAACATAGTGAGCAAATACCATAAAGGATATGAACAAGCCTATAACAACCATCATCTGGGAAAGCTTTTCAATCAATAAATATTTATCGGTATGCTCAATTTTAGCATAGAAATAGCAGTAGACAAGAAGCATACCAAAGCCTATGCCAAGCATATTGTAAATGGATGCGCCCGAGAAATAGTCTTTTGCAGAAATAACACCAACGCCGCCAATTATAACTGAAATGGAAACAAAAAGCATTGGCAGGAATTGAGAGCCTTTTGTTGTTGGCCTTTTATAATAAGCAACTATATTAAAAAGAAACGCCGCAACCAAGGGGAGCACGAGCCATATTATACTAGTAAATTCACTCAGGGAATTATAACAACGTATTGCTATACAGTATGTAAACAGGGCGGGAATAAGCATTGCAAAAATGTCGCCTGAAACAACAAAGCAGAAGCCTGTTATGTAGGCTAAAACAACCGTTCCCCAGATATCTATTGCGCTACGCGGATAAAAAGAATGGAGGCAAGCAAATATTCCCGTAATAACAAAAAGGATTGCCATCCATTTTTCGCTTAAAATAAAAGCTCTGAGGTTTTCAAGCCTCAAAAGAGCCTTTTCTGATTTTAAAAGTTTTTCCATATAAGTACCACACAATTAATTTATTGATAATAGTATACTATAAGCCATTATACCTAAAACCGCGAAATTTGCAATAAATATTACAAAATCTTAATAATTGTAATATTTTAAAATAAAAATCCACTTGCAGAATATATGCAAGTGGATTTAGTGCTTTTATGACAATTCAAATTGTCCTGTATATAACTTGTAATATTTGCCTTTTTGCTCAAGCAAGGTTTCGTGGTCACCTTTTTCAATAATCTCGCCGTTTTCAAGCACCATAATAGCGTTTGAATTTCGCACGGTAGAGAGGCGGTGAGCAATAACGAAAACGGTTCTGCCTTCCATAAGTTTATCTGTGCCTTTTTCAATAAGGCGTTCTGTTCTTGTATCAATAGAGCTTGTTGCTTCGTCAAGAATAAGAACAGGCGGGTTGGCAACTGCCGCGCGGGCAATGGAAATAAGCTGGCGCTGACCTTGTGAAAGGTTTGCTCCGTCTCCCGTAAGCATTGTGTTATAGCCTTCGGGAAGTCTTGAAATAAAGCTGTGGGCATTGGCAACATTTGCTGCTTCAACAATTTCCTCGTGGGTAGCGTCAAGCTTACCGTAACGGATATTGTCTTCAACAGTGCCTGTGAAAAGGTGAGTGTCCTGTAAAACCATTGCAAGTGAACGGCGCAAGTCGTCCTTCTTGATTTTCTTTATATTAATGCCGTCGTATGTGATTTTACCTTCCTGAACGTCGTAGAAACGGTTTATAAGGTTTGTAATTGTTGTTTTACCTGCACCTGTTGAGCCTACGAAAGCAATCTTCTGACCCGGTTTTGCGTAAAGAGAAACGTTTTTGAGAACATTTTTCTTTCCGTCATAAGAGAATGTTACATCGTGGAATCTTACATCGCCTTTGAGAAGAGTATAGGTAACGGAGCCGTCTGCGGAGTGCGGATGCTTCCATGCCCATACGCCTGTGCGTTCATTAACTTCCTCTATATTGCCGTTTTCGTCAACCTTTGCGTTAACAAGAGTAACGTAGCCGTCGTCTTCCTCATGCTCTGCATCAATAACCTCAAAAATTCTTTCTGCACCCGCAAGGGCAACAAGAATATTATTCATCTGCTGTGAAACCTGTGCTATAGGGTTTGAAAACTGACGTGTGTACTGAAGGAAGGATGCGAGAGAACCAATGGTAAGAGCGCCTTTAATACCGCCTGTAAAGAAGCCTAACGCACCTGATGGTTCTGTAAGAGTCAGAATAATATAGGCACCAACAGCAGCAGTAAGAGTGAAATTGAAGTATGAAATGTTACCCATAATAGGCATTAAAATGCTTGCAAAGGTATGAGCTTTTGTTGCAGATTTTCTGAAGTCTTCGTTAATTACTGCAAATTCGTTGTTGGTTTTACCTTCTCTGCAGAAAACCTTAACAACCTTTAAGCCTTCAATAAGCTCTTCGATATAACCATTAAGCTGACCAACCGCACTTTGCTGCTTGCGGAAATAGTTTGAACTGCGCTTACCGATAAACTTGATAACTGCCAGCATAACGAAAAGCATAATAATTATAAGGCAGGTAAGAGCAGGGCTTATATAAAGCATCATTAAGAATATACCTATAATGGATATAAGAGAAGATATTGTCTGAATAAGACCCTGACTTATGGCCTCGCGCACAGTGTCAACGTCGTTTGTAAAACGGCTCATAAGCTCGCCGTGGTTGTGAGTATCAAAATACTTTATAGGTAAATCCTGAAGATGCTCAAAAAGGTCTTTTCTTAAAAGGTTAAGAGTTTTCTGCGAAATGTTAAGCATAATTCTTGATTGACCGTATTGCGCTGCAATACCACAAAGATAAACAATCAAAAGAACAGTGAGAAAACCGATAAGCTTGCTCATATCCTGGGAGCCTGAGGAAAGTAAAACGCCTATTTCGTCTACAATAGGTGATAACATTGCTGTGCCTGCAATATTTGCGCCGGCAGATATTATTACCATAAGAACAACAATTGCCAAAAGACCTTTGCTCTTTGCAACATAGGAGAGAAGGCGCGCAACTGTTTTACCGGTATTTTGAGGTCTGCCAAATTTCATTTTGTTGCCCGGACTGTTATTACCCTTCAGAGGAGTTCCCTTTGGTGGCATAAAATCTCTCCTTTCTTATTGTTCCATTTTGCTTTCTTGCTGCGAAATATAAACCTCTTTGTATATTTCGTTGCGCGAAAGTAATTCTTCGTGTGTACCTATATCGTCGATTTTTCCGTCATCAAGCACTACTATTTTGTCTGCGTGCTGAATAGAATTTATTCGTTGTGCGATTATAATTTTTGTTGTTTGAGGAAGAAGATTTTTCAATCCTTCCCTTATCTTGCCGTCTGTTGCGGTATCAACAGCACTTGTAGAATCGTCAAGAATAAGCACTTTAGGCTTTTTGAGGATTGCTCTTGCAATGCAGAGTCGCTGCTTCTGTCCTCCTGATACGTTTACACCGCCCTGACCTAAATCTGTCTGATAGCCGTCAGGGAAGCTCATAACAAAATCGTCTGCCTGAGCAATTTTTGCCGCAGCGCGTAATTCGTCCATTGTGGCGCTTTCGTCGCCCCAACGAAGATTTTCTTCGATTGTGCCTGAGAAAAGAAGGTTTGTCTGAAGCACCATTGATACGCTTTCGCGCAAGTTGGAAAGAGAATAATCCTTTACATCCCTGCCACCAACTAAAACCTGACCTTCTGTTACGTCATAAAGGCGAGGGATAAGCTGAACAAGAGATGTTTTTGCAGAACCTGTTCCGCCTAAAATACCAATAGTTTCACCTGAGTTAATAGAAAGATTTATGTTTTTAAGAACATTGTTCTCCGCATCTTTGCTGTATTTGAAGGATACATTTTTAAACTCAATGCTTCCGTCTTTAACTGATGCGGTGCTGTCTGCGTTATCGTCTGAAATGTGGGGTTTTTCTGAAAGGATTTCGCTTATTCTGTTCAAAGAAGCCTTTGCCATAACAGACATTACGAAAATCATTGAAACTATCATAAGCGACATAAATATCTGCTGAATATATGTTATAAAGCTCATAAGGTCGCCAATGTACATTGAGCCGCCAAGAATAAGCTTTGCACCAATCCATAAAACAAGCAAAATGCAGGCGTAAATTGAAACAGACATGATAGGTCCGTTAAGAATAATCAGCTTTTCTGCAAAGATAGATGCATCGCGTAGCTCATCGTTGGAAATGCGGAATTTATCTTTTTCGTGCTTTGCTCTAACAAATGCTTTAACAACTCTTGCAGCAATAAGGTTCTCCTGAATAGAGTTGTTGAACTGGTCATATTTTTTAAACATTTTCGTAAATCTCTTGTGAGCGGCAGAGCCGATTAAAAGAATAAGGGTAAACATAATTGGTGCTATGCAGATAAACACAAGAGAAAGCTTTTTGTTAATGCTGAATGCCATGGAAATAGCCATAACAAACATAAGAGGAGAACGGATAAGCATCCTGAGAGCCATCATAAACGCCATCTGAATCATACCAATATCTGTTGTCATACGGGTGATAAGGGAGCCTGTTGAGAACTTATCGACGTTCGAAAAGGAGAAGCCAAGAACTTTTTCAAAAAGGCTTTTTCTCAGCTCAGCACCAAATCCCATACCTGCCTTTGATGCAAAATATGCTGCGCTCGCTCCGCAAAGAAGAGATATACAAGCAAGCCCTAACATAAGGCCACCTGTTGCAAGAATAAGGTCGGTACCTGCTTTTTCAGCAAATCCGAGTTTTATGAGAATATCTGCAATGAAGCTGTCCTTTGATGAAAGTGGCTGGCCTGAAATTCCACAGTCCACAATCACAGACATTAAAAGAGGAATGGTTACTTCAATAAGCACCTCAAAAACAATGCATAAAGGAGACATTATTGCAGGAAGCTTGTATTTTTTTGCAAATGGCAAAAGTTGTTTGAGCATTGGTTTTCTCCTTTCGGATATTTATAGATAAATATAATTATTACATATAATTCTTTAATAAGAAATACTACCACATTTTTCTGATTTATTTTTACAAAAAAGAAAAATAAAATTTGTTTTTTAAAGTTCACAGAATATTAAATTTTGTGATAAACAAAAAATGACGAATAACGGTGTTGGATTATTGGTGTTTTTGTCGTTTTTGTTGTGCAAAACTGCCAAACACAACCGGTAAATTTTAATATGCATTTGAACAAAATATATTAAAACCTCTTGAAAACAACTTTTAGTTTTGATATTATTAAATTGATTTAACATAAACTTTTTTGGTGGTGGCAGGAAGTGAAAAAGAAAATCGATAAAAACGACTATAATGACTTTCCTCTGTTCGTCTTTCATCAAGGCAGAAATTTCAGGGCTCAGGAGTTTCTCGGCGCCCATAAGGTAGAAGAAAACAAATATGTTTTCAGAGTGTGGGCTCCTCACGCAGCTGCCGTTTCTGTTGTAGGTGATTTTAACGGATGGGATGAGGGCGCAAATGCCCTTTACCGCCTTAATGATGGTGGCGTCTGGGAAGGATATGTGGAAGGCGTTAAAAATTACGATTCCTATAAATTCCTTATTCAAGGGTCAGATGGCTTTAAGCACTATAAAGCAGACCCTTATGCAATTCATGCAGAAACAAGACCCGGTACAGCCTCTAAAATATTCGAAGGCAATTATAAGTGGAGAGACGGAAATTGGCTTAAGAAAAGAAAAGCAGGTTCTGTATATAAATCCCCCGTTAATATTTATGAGGTGCATCTAGGCTCCTGGAAGATTTACGAAGATGGCAACACTCTCAGTTACAGAGATATGGCGAAAGAGCTTGTCGGATACGTTAAAAATATGGGTTACACTCATATTGAGGTGCTTCCTGTTGCAGAGCATCCCTTTGACGGCTCATGGGGTTATCAGGTTACAGGTTATTTTGCAGTAACATCACGTTACGGCACACCGGACGATTTCAAGTTCTTTGTTGATGAGTGCCACAAGGCAGGTATAGGCGTTATCGTTGACTGGGTACCTGCCCATTTCCCTAAGGATGCCCACGGACTCGCTGAATTTGACGGCGAGGCTTGCTACGAATATAAGGATGTGCGCAAGGGCGAGCATCTGCAGTGGGGAACAAAGGTGTTCGACTACGGCAGAAATGAGGTTCAGTCCTTCCTTATTTCAAATGCGCTTTTCTGGTTTAATGAATATCACATAGATGGTCTTCGTGTTGATGCTGTTGCATCTATGCTCTATCTTGACTACGGCAGAGATGACGGTCAGTGGATAGCCAACGAAAACGGTGGCAATGAAAACCTTGAAGCAATTGCTTTTATGAAAAATCTTAACGAGGCGGTTTTCAAGGAGCATGGCGATATAATGATGATTGCCGAAGAGAGTACTGCGTGGCCTATGGTTTCAAAGCCTGTGTTTATGGGCGGTCTTGGGTATAACTTCAAGTGGAATATGGGTTGGATGAACGATATTCTCCGCTACTTCTCTCTTGAGGGTATTCATAAAAAATATAACCACGATTTAATAACCTTTTCGTTCTTCTATGCATTTTCCGAGAATTTCGTGCTTCCTATTTCTCACGACGAAGTAGTGCACGGCAAATGCTCGCTTATAAATAAAATTCCGGGAAACTACAACGAAAAGTTTGCAGGTGTGAGAGCTTTCCTTGGATATATGTACGCTCATCCGGGTAAAAAGCTTCTCTTTATGGGTTCTGAATTTGGTCAGTTTATTGAGTGGGACTATAAAAAAGGTCTTGACTGGATTCTTCTTGATTATGAAATGCACGTTTTGTTGCAGGACTATGTAAGAGAGCTCAATAAATTCTATAAAGCAAACACACCAATGTGGCAGATAGACTATAGCTGGGAAGGCTTTAACTGGATTGTCAGCGATGATAAAGACAATTCCGTTATAGCATTTGTGAGAAACGATGAAAATGGAGATAAGATTATTGCGGTGTGCAATTTCACTCCTGTTTTACGTGAAAGCTATAAAATTGGGGTTCCCGATGCAGATTCTTATGAAATTGTGTTCAATACCGATTCAAAGAAATTTGGAGGTAATGGTGAAAAACTAAAGAAAACATATGCGGTAAAATCAGGCCCGATGCACGGCTATGAGAATTATATTGAAATGAAGCTTCCGCCTATGTCAACAATTTATCTGAAACCTAAAAAGATAGACCAAAAGTTAAAATAGTTTTAAATTTCAAATTTATATAAAGGAACGTGATATCAATGGCAAAAAAGACAGAATGTATTGCAATGCTTCTTGCAGGCGGTCAGGGCTCTCGTCTTGGTGTTCTTACCCAGAACATTGCAAAGCCTGCCGTACCATACGGCGGTAAGTACAGAATTATCGATTTCCCGCTTTCGAACTGTGTGAACTCAGGTATTTATACAGTTGGTGTTCTTACACAGTATCAGCCACTTGAGCTTAACGGATACATCGGTAACGGTGGTCCTTGGGACCTTGACCGTGCAGATGGCGGTGTGCACATTCTTTCGCCATACCAGCAGATTAAGGGCACAGAGTGGTATAAAGGAACAGCAAATGCTATCTATCAGAATATTCAGTTTATCGACAGATACAACCCCCAATATGTAGCGATTCTTTCAGGCGACCATATTTACAAAATGGACTATGCAAAAATGCTTCAGTTCCATAAGGAAAAGGATGCTGCTTGTACAATTGCAATGCTTGAAGTGCCGTGGGAAGAGGCATCACGCTTCGGACTTATGTTTGTAGATGATGACGGCAGAATTACTGCTTTCGAAGAAAAACCAAAAAATCCCAAGAGCAACAAGGCTTCAATGGGCGTTTATATGTTTACATGGGAGAAGCTCCGTCAGTATCTTATTGACGACGAAAATGACCCTGAGTCTTCAAACGACTTTGGTAAAAACGTTATCCCTGCAATGCATGAAGCAGGCGAAAGACTTTTTGCATATGGCTTTGACGGTTATTGGAAGGACGTTGGTACAATTGATTCCCTTTGGGAAGCAAACCTTGACCTTCTTAACCCGAAGGTTAATATTGATTTAAGCGACACATCCTGGAAGATTTACGGAAGAGGCACAAACAGTGCACCTCAGTATATTGCTGATAGTGCAGTAGTTGAAAACTCAATAGTTACAGCAGGTAGCGAAATCGAGGGTAAAATAGATTATTCCGTGCTCTTTAATGATGTTGTTGTTGAAGAGGGCGCATATGTAGATTATTCAATCGTTATGCCCGGTGCAGTTATTAAAAAGGGCGCAGTTGTACAGTATGCAATGATTGCAGAAAATGCAGTTATTGAAGAAGGTGCAGTTGTAGGTGAAAACCCTGAAAAATGCGAAAATCTTGATGGTTGGGGCGTCAGCGTTGTAGGACCAAACGTTGTAGTTGGTGAAAACGCAAAGGTTAAAGCGCAGTCAATGATTTCAGAAGATGTTAAGGAGGGCGAAACAGTATGATGCCGAAAAATGTTCTTGGTATAGTTTACTCCAATTCATATGATGCTTGCCTTGGTGCTCTCACAGCAAGGCGTACAATGGGCTCAGTGCCTTTCGGTGGCAGATACCGCCTTATAGATTTCCCGCTTTCAAATATGGTTAATTGCGGTATAACAAAGGTTGGTGTTATTGCAAACAGCAATTTCCATTCTCTTATGGACCACATAGGTAGTGGCAGACCTTGGGATCTTTCAAGAAAGGTTGATGGTCTTACATTGCTTCCTCCGTTTACTCCAACAGCGGCTGAATCCACAAACAGAATAGATACTCTTAACAGAGTTATGGATTTCATTTCACATTCCAAGCAGGAATATGTGCTTCTTATGGATTCTAATCTTGTTTGTAATATTAATTTATCAAAACTCTTTGACTTCCATACACAGAAGAATGCAGATATTACAATAGCTTATTGCAACGGTCAGCTTCCAAAACTTCAGAATCAGGTGGTTATTGAGGTTGACGATGAGCAGAAGATTACTAATATGGGTATTGATGTTAAAACAGCTGCAGATGTTAACTACTCAGCAAACATTATCCTTATAAGAAAAGCTCTTCTTGAAAGACTTATCGGCGACGCAGAAAGCTACGCTTATACAAGCTTTGAAAAAGACATTCTTCAGAAAAATGTTTCAACACTCAATATTTACGGATACAAAATCAACGAGTGGAATTGCACAATTGATAGCGTAAACACATACTTTGCTGCAAATATGGCTCTTCTTGAAAAAGCATCAAGAAAAGAGCTTTTCAAGAGCGACAGCCCTGTTTATACAAAGGTTCGCGACGATATGCCTGTTGTTTACGGCATTTCTTCAAACTGCAAAAACTCCCTTATTGCAGATGGTTGCCAGATTGAAGGTACAGTTAAAAACAGTATTGTTTTCCGTGGCGCAAGAGTTGCAAAAGGAGCAGTAGTTGAAAACTCAATTCTTATGCAGGATGCTTTCGTTGGCGAAGATGCAAAGCTTAATTGCGTGATTATGGATAAGAATACTGTTATCACTCCAAAGAAGGTTCTTTCAGGTGATAAGAGTTATCCGTTGTTCGTTGGTAAAGAGATTGTTATCTGATTTGGTTGTGATTTTATAAGGAGGTGCAGGTATGGCTATTTGTCAATTTTGTGGTTGCAAAACAGATGAATTGGATTTTGTAGATGTTCGTATAGGTGGACTGGATAAAAAAGCCTGTTCTTTCTGTGGAAGACAGCTAAAAAACTTTGATGGGGACAATATTAGTGATGCTCAGATTAAATGGCTTTTGGCTGTAATTAACAAGGCTGTTCCTGATCGTGAAAAAGATGTGCTTGATGCGTTAAAAGAGCTTCTTGAAAAAAATGGTGGAGCTTCAGAAGCAACTGCACCTCAGGAGCCATATGCAGCTGAGGTTAAACACTATAAAGCTCAAAGCAGCAAGGCTCAGGTAACATCAGATGATGGAGATAAAGACAGGTTGATTGCAGAGCTTACTACCCGAGTGGATAAGCTTGAAAAAACTATTATTATGATGAAGCGTACTCAGCTTATAAAGTTGGTTTGCGAAATTGCAATACCTGTTATATTAGGAATCATTATTCTGATAATTTTCTTTTCATCAGGTTTTTATAACACTCTTTCTGATTTATACAGCAGTTTTGGATAAGTAAACTAACCAAACAAAAAGGAGATTTAAAATGAAGGTTTTATATGCAGCAAGTGAAGCGTTGCCTTTTATCGCAAGTGGCGGTTTAGGTGATGTTGCAGGCTCTCTTCCTCAGGCTCTCAGAAAGCGCCTTGTAGGTTGCCGCGTTGTTATGCCTCTTTATGACGGCATTAAGCAGGAGCTTAAAGATACAATGAAATTTATAACAAATATCTGTGTACCTGTTGCATGGCGCAGACAGTATTGCGGGATATTTGAAGCAAAAAGCGGCGGAGTAATCTATTACCTTTTGGATAATCAGTATTATTTCAAGAGAGATTCTCTTTATGGCTTCTATGATGATGCGGAGCGTTTCGCTTTCTTCTCAAGAGCAATTCTTGAAATGCTTCCTCACATTGATTTCAAGCCTGATATTATTCATTGTAATGACTGGCAGACTGCTCTTACTCCCGTTTATTACAGCACAATTTATGCTCAAAGACCGGAATATGAAAATATCAAAACAGTTTTCACTATTCATAACATTCAGTATCAGGGCGTTTATGGTGAAGAACTTATAGACAATGTTGTCGGTATCGACCATGCCCATAAAAAGCTTCTTGAATATGATGGTGCAGTTAACCTTATGAAGGGTGGTATCGAGTGTGCGAATGCAGTTACCACAGTAAGTCCGTCATACGCAAAAGAAATTCTTGACCCATGGTTTTCTCATGGTCTTGACCCCATTCTTAAGGAGCGTTCATATAAGCTCAGGGGAATTCTTAACGGTATTGACGTTATAAACTACAACCCTGAAACAGATAAAGATATTTTCAAAAACTATACTGCAGATAATATCCGCGGTAAATATATCAATAAAAGAGAACTCCAGAAGCTTTTAGGGCTTCCGGAGAAGAGTGATACTCCTGTTATGGGTATGGTTACTCGTCTCGTTTCTCATAAAGGTCTTGACCTTTGTAAGGCAGTGCTTGACGAGCTTCTTGCCACAACAGATATTCAGCTTGTAGTTTTAGGCTCAGGCGATTATCAGTACGAGGAATTCTTCCGCGGTCTTGCTGCAAGATATCCTGATAAGGTTGGTCTTTGCCTTGGCTTCATTCCTGACCTTGCAAGAAAAATCTATGCAGGCGCAGACCTTTTCCTCATGCCATCAAAGAGTGAGCCTTGCGGACTTTCTCAGATGGTTGCTCTTCGTTACGGTACAATTCCGATTGTACGCGAAACAGGTGGTCTTCGCGACTCTGTTACAGATAGCGGAGATAATGAAGGAAACGGCTTTGTTTTCTCTTCATACAATGCTCACGATATGCTTCACGCAATCCGTCGCGCAGTTGAAGGCTACCAGGATAAAAAAGGCTGGGCTATTCTCGTTAAGCGCGCTATGGAGAGCGATAACAGCTGGGGCAAATCTGCAAATGATTATATCAAGATGTATAAGGAAGTATTAAAAGGTTAACTTATTCAGTCTTGATTTTATCAGCAGTTTTGCTTATAATACTTTCGATGTTTTTTATGACGGTCTCGATGCTTTTAGGTTCGGGACCGCCGTATCGTCTTGCGGATACTGTTTTTTCAGGGAAGTCATTAAGATGTGATTCTTTTAACGCAAGGGTTACTGCCTGAGCATACTTTGGCGAAAGATTAAACCAACGTTTTGGGATATAACCCTTCTGAGCAGCAGCAAAAAGAGTACGGTAAATAGTTACTGCATACAGCAAGTCTGCAACCTCACCAGCCTGTGAAGAACCTGCGTTCATTCTTTCATGGGTCATAATAGCGGCGCGGTATATTGTTTGAGTGTCAAAAAGAACGTCTTCTTCTTTATCTTCTAGAACTGTGGAATCAAGGCCTTTACGGCTGTCTGTTCTGCCAAGAATGTAATCGGTAGTAACGCCATAATATTCTGCAATACGGCATAAAAAGTCAAGGTTGAATTCTCGTATGCCTTTTTCGTAGTGAGATAAAAGTGCCTGAGAAACGCCTAAATCAACTGCGGCAGCTTTCTGGCTAAGGCCTTTTTCTGTTCTTAGTTCAACCATTCTTTCGGAATATGTTGCCAAAATAATCACATCCAACCAAAAATTATACATAGTGTATAATATACTACACCATATTACAGGAGAAATCAATGAAAACTTATACAGTTTATTTAATTCGCCACGCTTTAACACAAGGGAATCTTGAAGGTCGATATATAGGGCAGACCGATGAGCCTTTATGCAAAGAAGGTATTGAACAGCTTGAAGCAATGAAAAACGACTACGGTTATCCTTACCCTGATGTTGTTTTCACAAGCTCCTTAAAGCGATGTGTAGAAACAGCAAAAATTATTTACCCCGACAAAACCCCTATTGAAATGAGAGGGTTTGATGAATGTGATTTTGGCGAATTTGAGGGCCATACCGCAGAAGAATTAGAACCGTACGAGGAATTTTCAGAATGGCTTTCAGGCGGTGAGGATGCGAGACCTCTTAATGGTGAAAGCAATCAGGAATTTGCAACACGAGTATGCAATTGCTTTAATAAAACAGTTGACGGACTTATAAAAACAGGCACTCAGAGCGCAGCAATTATTACTCATGGTGGTGTAATAATGTCTATTCTTGCGGCTTTCGGTATACCAGAGCTTCCTATGACTGAATGGCTTTGTCCGTCTGCCTGCGGCTATACAGTTCGTATAACTCCATCCCTCTGGAGCAAAATCCGTAAGGTTGAAGTTATAAACGAAGTTCCATCAGAACCGCTTACCGCTTCACAGGAAGAGATGCTTTGGGACTATTATCCTGAACTCCCGGAAGATGATGAGTGGGATATTGACGGAGATGTTACTATATGAGCGATTATAAAATTTACGCTAACCACGCGCATTTGTTTCCTAAAAACACAAAGCCTAATGCAGATAAGGATTGCCTTAAGGAGCTTCTTGACGAATGCGGAATTGAAAAAGCAGTTTGCTTTGCTCCCTTTCAGAATCAGATGGATATGTATGATGTCAGCAGAGGGCAGAATCCTAACGACTGGATAGCAGAGGAGATAAAAAACGAACCGAAGCTCGTAGGCTTTGGCTCAATAAATTTCGAGAAAGATAATCTTGAAGAGCAGGTAAAGCATATAGCAGAGTTGGGTCTCTTGGGTATAAAAATTCATCCTGCATATCAGGAGGTGAAAATTGATTCTCCCGAGCTTTTCAGAGTATATGAGGCTGCAGAAAAAGAAAATCTTTTTATCTCTTTCCACACAGGTCTTCATTGGCACAGAATTGCGGATTACAGTATGCTCCTTTTCGATGAGGTTGCCTTTAATTTCCCAAAACTGCGTTTCAGTATGGAGCATATGGGTGGCTATAGCTTTTTCAGAGAAGCGTTACTTATAATGAATAACAATTCTCGCGGTGAGATTTTAAACACCTTTGCAGGCTGGACAAGCATCGGCATGGAAATTGACGACATGGGCAATGAAAGGCAGGGCGCATGGTCTTTAACAGACGACGACCTTTGCACTCTTATTCATCAGGCAGGATATGAGTCAAGTATTTTCGGTCTTGATTTTCCATATAAGAAAGCTGATGACATAAAAAAAGCAATAAACAGAATAAAAAATCTTCAGATTACCGAGGAAGCAAAAAGAGCAATTTTAGGCGGAAATCTTAAGAGAGAATTAAACTTATAAAAATCGGTCTCCTGACCGATTTTCTTTTTGTTATCTTGAATTTTTTCGGGAATAGTATTATTATACATAACATCGTAATATGACAAAAAGAAGGCAAAAATTATGATAATAGATTTTCACACACACGCCTTTCCCGAAAAAATTGCAAAGGGTGCAATTGAAAAGTTAAGCTTTACTGCAGGCGGACTTATCCCTCAGACAGATGGAACTGTGGCTGGTCTGAAAGAGCTTATGAAAAAAGATGGGATAGATAAAAGTGTAACCCTTGCTATTGCTACAAACGAAAATCAGCAGAAGGCTGTAAATGATTTTATAAAATCTCAGGAAAGTGATGATATAATTCCTTTCGGTTCTGTTTACCCTTGGGCGCCTGATGCTCTTGAAGAATTAGACAGAATAAAAGAAATGGGTATGAAGGGAATAAAATTTCATCCCGAATACCAGAGCTTTTTTGTGGATGACGAAAAAATGAAGCCGCTTTATAAAAAGGCTTCTGAGCTTGGCCTTATTATTCTTTTTCATGCAGGTGAGGATATAGGCTTCCCTGCACCATACCATGCAACACCTGAAAGGTTGAGAAAGGCAGCAAGGTGGATAGATTCACCTATGGTTTGCGCTCATTGGGGCGGTGCAAATATGGGCGAAGAGGTAATAAAACACCTTTGCGATATACCTGTGTATTTTGATACAGCTTTCGGCTACGCATCTATGCCAAAGCCACGCGCGCAGAGAATACTTGATAAAAAGGGTGTAGATTGGTTCCTCTTTGGCTCGGATTGCCCTTGGCACGCGCCTTCTTGGGATTTGGGTATGCTTGAAACACTTGGTCTTTCCCAAGAGGATAAAGAAAAAATATTTCATAAAAATGCAGAAAAGCTTCTTCAAATTTGAAGAAGCTTTTAGTTTTATATGATTTTATATATTAATGGTAATAAATGGGTTTTGCTTTCTGAAACAGATATTGCATCAAGGAAATTCTTTTCAGCGTTAATAAAAGTTTCTTTTTTGCAGGTGTAAAGGGTAGCTAATGTGTCGCCAACCTTTATTTCATCGCCTGTTTTCTTGTTGAGAACAATACCTGCGCTCATATCAATTGAATCTGCTTTTGTTTCTCTGCCTGCTCCAAGAATAACGGCGCAAATGCCGATTTTTTCAGCATCCATATGAGAAATAAAGCCGTTTTCAGTTGCTTTGATTTCATATTGATAATCAGCTTTAGGGAAAAGCTCAGGGTTTTCAATCCAATCTGTGTTTCCGCCTTGTGCACCTATCCATTCTTTGAATTTAAGGAATGCTTTACCACTTTCAAGGACATTGCGTGTAAGTGTCTTGGCTTCTTCTGTTGAAACGCCTTTCGAAAGAGAGACAATTTGTGAAGCAAGCGAAATGCATACTGTTTTTAAGTCTTCAGGACCTTTGCCTGTAAGAACCTCAATCGCTTCTTTAACTTCAAGCGCGTTACCGATATTATTGCCTAAAGGTATATCCATATTAGTAATAACTGCGGATGTGTTTCTTCCGCAATTGTTACCGATTTTAACCATTTCTGTGGCAAGGTCCTGGGCATCCTCAGGAGTTTTCATAAATGCACCTGAGCCGTATTTTACATCTAAAACTATGGTATGAGAGCCTGCCGCCAACTTCTTTGACATAATACTTGAAGCAATAAGTGGGAGGCTATCAACAGTTGCAGTAACATCTCTGAGGGCATAAAGCTTTTTATCTGCAGGCGTAAGATTTCCTGTTTGACCTACAACGGCAAGCCCTGTTTTTTTAACTGTTTTAAAAAACGCCTCGCTTGTAAGCTCAGTGTTAAAACCCTCAATAGATTCTAACTTATCAATAGTACCGCCTGTGTGGCCTAAACCTCTGCCACTCATTTTTGCCATTGTGCAACCAAGAGAAGCAACAACAGGTGCCACAATAAGTGTTGTTTTGTCGCCAACGCCACCTGTAGAGTGCTTATCAACTGTTGTGTTGCCAAACACTGATAAATCAACAGTATCACCACTGTTTGCCATAAATAATGTCAGGTCAGCGGTTTCGCGCTCTGTCATACCCTTGTAAAAAATTGCCATGCAAAGAGCGGATGCCTGATAATCAGGGATTGAACCATCAACATAGCCTTTTATGAAAAATTCAATTTCTGCGGTGGAAAGCTCGCCGCCATCACGCTTCTTTTTTATTATATCGTACATTCTCATATTATTTCACGTCCTCGGGAGAAAAAGAAAATGGTAAAAGATCTTTGAGAGTAGTTTCCTTGTATGAATTTTCACTTTCGCCTAGAATTATGGGAAAATCATCGTTACAGAATTCTCTCATAACCTGTCGGCAAACTCCGCAAGGTGCGAAAATGCCGTTTATAACTCCGTTTTTACCGCCAACAACTGCAATCTTTGAAAAAGATTTTTCACCCTCTGAAATTGCCTTAAAGAAGGCAACTCTTTCTGCGCAAACAGTAGGAGAAAAGGCAGCGTTTTCTATGTTTGCACCCCAATAAACCTTGCCGTTTTCACAAAGAAGAGCAGCGCCAACGCAACAATTGGAGTAGGGTGAATATGAATTTTTCATAGCCTCAACGGCTAATGCTAAAAGCTCTCTGTTTCCCATAAATTTACACTCCTAAAAGTGATTTTACTGTTTTTGAAACATAATCAAAGCCTTGAATTGTACCTGAATTTTCAGGTGCAATTTTTTTACTGTAAAGAATGAAGGGTACACATTCTCTTGTGTGATCTGTGCCTGAAAAAGCAGGGTCGCAGCCATGGTCTGCAGTAATAATAAGAGCATCGGAATCGCTCATATTTTCAATAAACTGCATGAGCCACCTATCAAAATCAGAAATTGCTTTTGCGTAGCCATCAACATTTCTTCTGTGGCCGTATACCATATCAAAATCAACAAGATTTATAAAGCAAAGTCCGTTGAAATCCTTTTGTTGATACTCCAGAGCCTTGTTCATTCCGTCTGCGTTATTTTCTGTAAAAACATATTCGGTAAGACCCTGACCTGCAAAAATGTCGTGGATTTTGCCAACACCTATAACATCAAAGCTATTTTCTTTCAATTTATCAAGCAAGGTTTTCTGCGGTGGAGTAATTGAAAAATCGTGCCGTCCCGGAGTTCTTTTAAAGGGGTATTCGCCCTCAAAAGGCCTTGCAATAACTCTGCCGATACCAAGATTATCTGTAAGCATTTTTCGTGCGATTCTGCATGTTTCGTAAAGCTGTTCAGGTGGAATAATATCCTCGTGAGCAGCAATCTGAAAAACGCTGTCCGCAGAAGTGTAAACTATAGGATAACCTGTCTTTATATGTTCTTCTCCATAGTCTTTCAACACCTCTGTACCCGAATATGTTTTGTTGCATAAAACATGTGTTCCGATAGCTTTCTCGAATTCATCAATAAAATCCTGGGGAAAACCATTGGGGAAGGTGGGAAGTGGTTTTTCTGAAATAACCCCTGCAATTTCCCAATGACCTATGGTAGTATCCTTGCCTTTTGAGCTTTCTGTAAGTCGGGCAACCCTTGAAGAAAGGGCACCTTTTTCAAGATATGAAAGCCCGTCGATATGAGTAAATCCAAGATTTTTTAATGTATCAATATTAAATTCAGGAGAAAGTGAAATTGACTTTAACGTGTTTGCGCCCTTATCACCGAAGTTTTCAGCTTCGGGTGCATTTCCTATACCGAAGCTGTCAAGCACAATAAGAAAAACTCTTTTTATATCTGCCATTATAAATTAACCGCCGTTTCGAGAGAGAGTTTCATCATATCTGTGAATGAGTTTTGTCTGTCGTCTGAAGAAAGACTTTCGCCTGTTAAAAGGTGATCGGAAACAGTAAGAATTGCAAGTGCATTTTTACCGCTTCGTGCCGCATTCATATAGAGCGCCGCAGCTTCCATTTCAACGCCTAATACACCCATTTTACCCCAAAGAGCAGTAGATGTCATTTCGGGAGCAAGACCCAGATCATCGTTATAAAAAGTGTCAGAAGAAAGAATATTTCCAACCTTGTAAGAAATGCCCAGACTTTCTGCTGTTTCAACAGTTTTCCTGAGAAGATTAAAGTCTGCAATAGGTGCAAAAGCTCCGGGAAGATTATAGTTATGGGCAAAATTTGAGTTAGTGCAAGCGCCTTGAGCAAGGATAATATCCCTTACCTTAACGCTTTCGCTCATACCACCTGCAGAGCCGACGCGGATTATATTTTCAACACCAAAAAAGTTGAAAAGCTCGTAGCTGTAAATGCCGATTGATGGCATACCCATACCGCTTGCCATAACGGAAACAGGAACGCCTTTATATGTGCCTGTATATCCGTGGATACCACGTACATTATTAACTAATTTGGGATTGTCAAGAAAGTTTTCCGCAATAAATTTTGACCTTAAAGGGTCTCCCGGCATAAGCACGGTTTTTGCAAAATCTTCAGGTTTTGCGTTTATATGAGGGGTTGGATAAGTCATATTATTCTCCTTTTTCGCTTGATTAAATTGCGAATCTTGCGCTTTAGCCCCCTCGCAGTATCCTTATACAGCTTCGGTGTCTAAAGCACAACCTTCATCAATTTTCTCTGCGCTTGTTTTTGCTGGGTTGATTTTAAATAATATTTGCTAATTGCTATCTGCTACTTTGTGAAGCTTTTTTCGTATATCACATTTTAGCGAAGCTCTGGCATCTGTTAAATTCTGTACATCTTATACATTGTTGAATATAATCCGGCTTTCTGGATTAATTCATCATGATTGCCGCTTTCTGCAATGCCGTCTTTTGTAAACACAAGAATAGTATCTGCATTTTTTATTGTTGTAAGCCTGTGGGCAACGGTTATAGTTGTTCTGCCCTTTGCAAGTCTTTCAAGGGACTGCTGAACAAGGAATTCACTTTCGTTATCAAGGGCACTTGTTGCTTCGTCAAGAATAAGAATTTTGGGGTCTTTAAGGAACACACGGGCAATGCTTATTCTCTGCTTCTGACCGCCTGAAAGCTTAACGCCACGCTCACCAACATATGTGTCGAAGCCGTCAGGGAGCTTATCTATAAATTCAAGAGCACCTGCAAGGCGTGCAGCTTCGCGGATTTCAGCTTCAGTAGCACCCGGTTTTCCGTACTCAATATTTTCTCGCACTGTTCCTGAGAAAAGGTAAACATCCTGTTGAACGATACCAATGTTTTCTCTGAGGCTTTTAAGAGTAACATCCCTTATGTCTGTGCCGTCAATTTTTATAGAACCGCTTGTCAGCTCGTAAAAACGAGGGATAAGGTTGCAGATTGTTGTTTTACCGCCACCTGACGGACCAACAAGAGCAAAGCTTTCGCCACTGCAGATATGAAGATTTACGTTGTTTAAAATATCCTCTGTGTTTTCAGAATATCTGAATGTAACGTCTTCAAAATCAATTTGTCCTTTTTTTACAACAAGCTCTATTGCGTTCTCTTTATCAATAATTTCAGGAGGAGTGTCCATAATCTCGTTGAAACGCTCAATACCTGTCATACCGCGCTGGAACTGCTCCGCAAAATCAATAATTCTTCTTATTGATGTGAGAAGGGTTGAGATGTAAAGAAGATATGCGATGTAATCTGCGGCTTCGATTTTGTCTGCAACAAGTGCGAAAGCTCCTGCCACAACCACAATAATATACATAAGTCCTTCGGAAACTCTGTTTATGGAGCTGTGGGAGCCCATATATTTATAAACTTTCGATTTTATTTCAAGGAACTTTTCGTTACCTTTTTTGAATTTCTTTTCTTCAATATTTTCGTTTGCAAAGGATTTAACAACCCTTACACCTAAAAGAGAATCTTCAATCTGGCTATTAAGCTCGCCAACAACTACTCTTGATTCACGGAAGCCGTCGCGCATACGCTTTTTGAAATACTGCAGACAAATCATCATTACAGGAAGTACTGCAAAAAGTAGAAGGGTCAGCGGAACATTTATAAAACAGAGAATTGTAAATGAAACTATGATTTTTATGCCTGCAATAAAGAATTCTTCAGGGCAGTGGTGGGCAAATTCCGTAACATCAAACAAATCGCTTGTGATACGTGACATTATTGTACCAACCTTTGTGTTGTCGTAGTATGAATATGAAAGCTTCTGCAGATGCTCAAACAAATCGCGACGCATAGCAGTTTCCATTTTCGTACCCATAATATGACCGATAGAAGCCATATAGTAGTTGGCAAGAGCGTCAATTGCTCTGAGAACGACATATGTGCCACCGAGAGTGAGAATTGTTTTTGGTGTAAGCATAGAAATATCATCTATAGCCGCATCTGTTATAAAGCGCACAAATAGCGGAAGCACAAGCTCGCAAACGGTAGTCAGAGCTGCACAGAAAAGGTCAAAAAACATTGTTTTCCAATGGGCTTTGTAGTAAGGCAAAAAACGTTTGATCAGCTTTAGTGTGCCTGTTTTTCTTTCTTTTTGCTTTGTGGTATTTTTAATCATTTTGCTTTCCTCGTAAATATTAAAGTTTACTATACATTATGTTACCATATTTGTTGTAAAAACAAAAGATTTTTTATAAAAAACTATTGATACTTTTTCTGTTTTCTGCAATAATAAGATGATATATTTTAATCTATTATAATGGAGATTTATAGTATGAATTATGATTGCAACAAGTTAGCGGATTTATTGTTTCCTGATATTACAGCTACTGTAGCAGATTTAGAGGAAAAATATCCTGAAAGAAGCCTTCCTGAAGGTGCAAGGGTTACTCGTTTTGCTCCTTCTCCTACGGGCTATCTTCATATCGGTGGTCTTTTCGGAGCTCTTGTAGATGTGCTTACTGCAAAGGCTACAAAAGGCGTATCTTATCTTCGTATTGAGGATACTGATAAAAAGCGTGAGATTGATGATGGCGTTTCTGCAATTATCAACGGCTTTGATTCTTTTGGTATTGATTTTGACGAAGGAGTTACAGGCTTTAACGAAGAAAAAGGCGCGTATGGTCCATATACTCAGAGTAAGAGAGCAGAGATCTATCAGACAGTTGCAAAGGAATTAGTTCAGAAAGGTCTTGCATATCCTTGCTTCTGTACAGCAGAAGAGCTTTCAGTAATCCGTGAGGAGCAGGAAAAGGGTGATGCACTTATCTGGGGATATTTCGGTAAATGGGCAAAGTGCCGTGATTTAAGCTTTGAAGACATCGAAGAGAATATCAAGGCAGGTAAGCCTTATGTTCTCCGCTTCCGTTCAGATGGTAGCGAGGATAAGAGGATTTTCTTTGACGATATTATCCGTGGCAAGATTGAGATGCCTGAAAATATAATTGACGAGGTTCTTCTTAAGTCAGATGGTATTCCAACATACCACTTTGCTCACGCTTGTGATGACCACTTTATGAGAACAACTCATGTTATTCGTGGCGAAGAGTGGATTTCATCAGTTCCAAAGCATATAGCTCTTTTTAAGGCTTGCGGTTTCCGCGTCCCGAAATACGCGCATACACCTCAGGTTATGAAAATTGATGAGGAGGACGGCACAAAGCGCAAGCTTTCAAAGCGTAAAGACCCTGAGGCAGCAGTAAGCTACTTCGTAGAGCAGGGCTTTCCGAAAGAAAGCCTTATCGAGTATCTTCTCACTCTTCTTAACTCAAACTTCGAGGATTGGCGCAGAGCAAACCCAACAGAAGATGCCTTCAGCTTCCCGTTCAATCTTAAAAAGATGAGCCCTAGCGGATGCCTCTTTGACCTTATAAAGCTTAACGACGTAAGTAAAAACGTGATTTCCGTTATGAAGGCGGACAAGGTTTACCAGTATATTGCAGATTGGGCAGAGAAATACGACGAAGATTTCTTCAAGGTGTTTGCAGCAGACGCAGCATTTTCAACTGCGCTTGTAAATATTGACCGCGAAAGTCCAAAGCCACGTAAGGATATTGCAAAGTGGAGCGAGGTCAAGGAATATTTCTCATATATGTTTGATGAATATTATGAGCCTTGCTTTGAGCTTCCTGAAAATATTTCAAAGGAAGACGCAAAGACAATTCTTGAGAAATATCTCACAGTTTTCGATTGTGCAGACGATAAAGACACTTGGTTCTCCAAAATTAAGGATATGTGCGAGCCACTTGGCTTTACTCCAAACGTTAAGGAATATAAAAAGAATCCTGATGCTTTCAAGGGTCATGTAGGTGATGTTTCAACAGTTATTCGTCTTGCAGTAACATCAAGAAGAAATACACCTGACCTTTGCTCAATAATGAACCTTTTAGGCAACGACAAGGTTAACGACAGAATCAATGCGGTTATTAAATCGCTTTAAGGAGATATATTATGGAAGAAATTTTTGAAACTGCGGGTAATTTTATCCACGATATTATTGATGAAGAATTAGCAACAGGTGTCAACACCAAGGTGCAGACTCGTTTTCCACCTGAACCAAACGGCTACCTTCATATCGGCCATGCAAAGGCTATCTGCATAGACTTTACAACTGCTATGAAATACGGCGGCGTTTGTAACCTTCGTCTTGACGATACAAACCCTTCTAAAGAAGATATTGAATATGTTGAATCTATCAAGGAGGATATTGAATGGCTTGGCTTTAAATGGGAAAAATGCCTTTATGCATCAAGCTATTTCGATTTCCTTTACGAGTGCGCAATAAAGCTTATTAAAGACGGTAAGGCATATGTTGATGACCTTACTGCAGAGGAAATGAGAGAATACAGAGGTACTCTTACAGAGCCTGGTAAAAACAGTCCTTACCGCGACAGAAGCATCGAGGAAAACCTTGACCTCTTTAAGAGAATGACCGATGGTGAATTCTCTGATGGTGCAAAGGTGCTCCGTGCAAAAATTGATATGGCGTCACCAAATATGAATATGCGCGACCCTGCAATTTACAGAATTATGCATGTAAGCCACCACCAGACAGGTGATAAGTGGTGCGTATATCCTATCTACGACTTTGCTCATCCTCTTTCAGATGCTTGCGAGGGCGTAACATACTCTCTTTGCTCACTTGAATTTGAAAATCACAGACCTCTTTACAACTGGTTTATTGAGCAGATTGGTTTCGAGGAGCCCCCAAGACAGATTGAGTTTGCTCGTCTTAACCTTAACTACTGCATTACTTCAAAGAGAAGAAATATCCGTCTTGTAACAGATAACCTTGTTTCAGGCTGGGATGACCCACGTATGGCTACAATCTGCGGTATGAGAAGAAGAGGTTATCCTGCAAAGGCTATCAGAAACTTTATTGAAAAGGTTGGCGTTTCAAAGGCATACAGCGTTGTTGACTACGGTCTTCTTGAGGCTTGCGTAAGAGATGAGCTTAATGCTCAGGCTCCAAGAGCAATGGCAGTTCTTGACCCAATCAAGGTTGTTATTGATAACTATCCTGAAGGACAGACTGAGGAAATTACAGTTGAGGTTCATCCTGAAAGACCTGAGCTTGGCACAAAGACAGTTACTTTCGGTAGAGAGATTTATGTTGAAAGGAACGACTTTATGGCAGAGCCTGTTAAAAAGTATTTCCGTCTTTTCCCCGGTAACGAGGTGCGTCTTAAAGGTGCATATTTCATCACTTGTAACTCATATGAAACAGATGAAAACGGTAATGTAACAGTTCTTCACTGCACCTATGACCCTGCAACGAAGGGCGGTAACGCTCCTGACGGCAGAAAGGTTAAGGGAACAATTCATTGGGCAGGACCAAAGGCTTTCAAGGCAGAGGTTCGCCTTTACGATAGACTCTTCAATGTTGAAGACCCTGCAGGCGTTCCTGATGATGAGTTCGTTAACGCTATTAATCCTGAATCACTTGTTGTTCTTAAGGATTGCCTTATTGAAGAAGGTCTTGCAGATGCAAAATATCTTGATTCCTTCCAGTTCATGAGAAACGGTTACTTCTGCGTTGACAAGGATTCAACTCCTGAAGCACCTGTTTTCAACAGAACAGTTCAGCTTAACTCTTCCTGGAAATAAAAAACCAAACATTTTTGAAAGGATGTTTTTTATGAAATATACTTATAAAATAGTTGCGGCAGTGCTTGCTCTTATTGTAGTAGTAGTTCTTGCTTTTGCGCCTATTATTTATGTAGGTATTGATTCTATAGCTACACAGCTTCTTTTGACAATCGGCCAGTATGCAGGCAATGAAACTGCTCAACAAATTATTAATGAAAAAGGGCAAATTACCAGTAAGGTAGGCATAGATGTCTCCTTTGCCGGTTTGTTTGATAAGGATGCACAAGAACTTGCAGAACTTGTAAGGGTTTTTTCTGAGGGAGATAACGAGAATACTATGGAGGTTCTCCAACCTGTTATTGCTCCTGCAATTACGTTTGTTATTGTTCTTATACTGCTGGCGGTTTGCGCTTTTGTTACTGCTATTGTTGCAATTGCTGCCAAAGATAACAGAAAAGTTATATATACTTGTGTTGTAGGTGCAGGTCTTTCTCTTATGGTTCCCCAATGTTTCAAAGCTGTTGCAGCCCCGTTTGTTAATGGTGAGATAACATTGGCAAACCTATCAGGCAATTCTTGGCTTACACTTTTGGGTGAGATTGAGAAGGTTGAGCTTGTTTCAATATTCTGGTTTGTTCCTGTTGCTTTTGTAGCAGTTATTTTGTGGACTGTTCTTTATAACTACACTCTTCCTGCAGATGAAAAGAAGAAAAGATTAGAATTAATCGGAGAGGCAGATTCAGAATGATTTACGATAAAATTGAAAATTTAAGTGTTTACTTTGATGAAAACTCAAAATTCGCTAAGGTTGAGCCCACTCTCAAGGAGTTTTTAAAATCACCATTTGATAGCGGTAAAATCGAAATTGATGGGGATAATATGTGGTGCAACGTTTCAAAATATGATGTTGCCGACAATACACCTATTAAATATGAATCCCATAAGGAATATGCAGATGTGCAGATTATGGTAGACGGCGAAGAGAATATCGGTTGGGCAAGCTTCAATGAATGTAATATTACAGAGGATTTCAAGGAAGGCTGTGATATTGCGTTTATGGATGCACCAAACGGTCAGCTTTTCGCATTAAGAAAGGGCTATTTTATGGTATTCTTCCCCGAAGATGCCCACGCTCCCTGCAGAAAAAGCGAAAATGCAGATTTTGCGCATAAGTTAGTATTCAAAGTGAGATTATAATCTTCCGGAGGCTTTATAATGAAAAAATTTATGGATAAGGATTTCTTGCTTGCTACAGAAACGGCTAAAAAGCTTTACGCAGCATGTGAAAATACACCTATTTTTGATTGGCATTGTCATCTTCAGCCTAAAGAGATTTACGAAAATAAAGAGCCTTCTGATATTGCGGCTTTGTGGCTTGGTGGCGACCATTATAAATGGAGAGGTATGCGCTCCTGTGGTATCAGTGAAGAATATATTACAGGTGATAAATCACCATATGAAAAATTCAAGGCTTGGGCAAGCGCTATGCCTAATTTAATAGGTAATCCTCTTTACCATTGGACTCATCTTGAGCTGCAGAGATATTTTGATATTTACGAGCCTCTTTCACCTGCAACCTGCGATGATATCTGGGAAAGAGCAAATGTTAAAATCAAAGCAGGTGGATTCACTCCAAGGGAGCTTATTGAAAAAAGTAATGTAGCATTCGTTTGCACAACAGATGATGCAGCAGATACACTCGAATACCACAAACTTTTAGCAGAAGATAAATCCTTTAAATGCAAGGTGCTTCCTGCATTCCGTCCCGATAAGGCTCTTGGTATTGAGCTTCCCGGCTACAATGAATGGGTAGTAGCTCTCGAAACCGTAATCGGCAGAAAGGTTACTTCATTTACAGAGCTTAAAAAGGCACTTCTTGAAAG
>JAEIGA010001440.1_pt1 | contig 37178 bp, 32 predicted proteins | sample 9270691 | NCBI WGS metagenome assembly JAEIGA01 (sample SAMN17057246, study PRJNA624740) | gut metagenome | biome: biome; isolation source: fecal sample | host: Bos grunniens | place: China: Xizang | collected 2019
AACTTCAGCGACCATGGTGCAAACCGTCTTGGTGCTTCGGCTCTCATGCAGGGTCTTGACGACGGTTACTTTGTTCTTCCTTATACAATCCAGAACTACTTGTCTGACCAGATTCAGGTTCCACGCTTCAGCACTGATGCTCCTGAGTTTGTTGAGGCTGAAAAGGCTGTAAACGACAAGATTGCCAAGATTATGAAGGTTCAGGGTACACGCAGTGTCGATTCAATCCACAAGGAACTCGGTCTTATCATGTGGGACAATGTAGGTATGGCACGTACCAAGGAGTCTCTCGAGAAGGCTATCAAGGAGATTGCTCGCGTAAAAGACCTGTTCTGGAAAGAGGTTCGTATCCCTGGCGATGCTGACACATTGAACATTGAGCTTGAAAAGGCACTCCGTCTTCTCGACTTCATCGAGATTGGTGAACTTATGGCTCGTGATGCTCTCAACCGTGAGGAGTCTTGCGGTGGTCACTTCCGCGAGGAACACCAGACCGAAGAGGGTGAGGCTAAGCGCGACGATGAGAACTTCTCATACGTGGCTTGCTGGAAGTATGCCGGCGAGGGCGAGGAGCCAGAACTTCTTAAGGAGGACCTCAACTATCAGTACATCAAGGTACAGCAACGTAACTACAAGAACTAATTAAATTTGTAAACAAATGGATAAGAATATAAGTTTTACGCTGAAGGTTTGGCGTCAGAGAGGTCCTAAGGCAAAAGGTGCATTCGAGACCTATCAGATGAAGGATATTCCGGGCGACACATCATTCCTTGAGATGCTCGACATCCTTAACGAGCAGTTGGTGAATGAAAACAAGGAACCTATCGTGTTCGACCACGATTGCCGCGAGGGTATCTGCGGTATGTGTTCGCTCTATGTGAACGGTCATCCTCACGGCCCTGCAACAGGTGCTACAACTTGCCAGTTGTACATGCGCCGTTTCAAGGACGGTGATACAATTACAGTAGAGCCATGGCGTTCTGCCGGTTTCCCTGTGATACGCGACCTTATGGTAGACCGCACTGCATTCGACAAGATACAGCAGGCCGGCGGTTATGTATCGATAAACACAGGCGGTATGCCCGATGCCAACGCAATTCCCATTGGCAAGGACGTTGCCGAGGAGGCTATGGATGCAGCAGCATGTATCGGTTGCGGTGCTTGTGTGGCAGCTTGTAAGAACGGTTCTGCGATGCTGTTCGTTTCGGCAAAGGTGAGCCAGTTCGCACTTCTCCCACAGGGTAAGGTTGAGGCCAAGAAGCGTGTTAAGGCTATGGTTGCCAAGATGGATGAGCTTGGCTTCGGTAACTGTACAAACACCCGCGCATGCGAGGCTGAGTGTCCAAAGTGCGTTTCAATCAGCAATATTGCACGCCTGAACCGTGAGTTCATTAAGGCTAAGCTGAAAGATTGATATCAGTAACCGCATTAATTCAGGGGAATGACAAAAAAGCAGAATTCTGTGTTACGCCTGTAAACTTCGGTTTTTAAAGGTTACGCAAGCCTTGAGTTCTATCTTGTCATTCATTCCTGCCGCAAATGATGGCGACCCCAACGGGTCGCCATCATTTGCGTATATGATACAAGTAGTTGCCTTTTATTTTGGCATCAGCACCTTTATATACAAGATAGTTCACAGGATTGTCTGCCGGAGTAGAATCACAAATACTTTGCTGTGAGCAGCCTCACCGGTAACCATACGGCTGCAAGCCCCACCAGAAGAACTGTTGCAAAAACCATTGCAACATCGTTGAACTCAACAATAACAGGATAGCTGTTTACGGAGAAACCGTCTCCTCCCATGGATATTATTCCGTAGTGTTGCTGGAGAAGGCATAGCAGCAACCCAAGTACAATGCCGCATATTGCACCTGCCGAAGATATCATGCAGCCCTCTATTACAAAAATATCGGAGATTTTCCTGTCGTCGGCTCCAAGGCTGCGCAGGGTGTTCATGTTGTCGCGCTTCTCTATTATGAGCATTGCAAGTGAACCGATGATGTTAAAGCAGGCTACAAGAAGTATAAAGGAGAGGAATATATATGATATGAGTTTCTCGATCTGCATCACTTTATATATGTCGCGTTGCTGTTCGTAGCGGTCGAGTACCTGAAAGCTGTTTCCAAGAGCAGACTCAATCTCTCTCTTTGCCTTTGCTATGTTTGCGTTCTCCTTCAGCCTTATTTCCATAGATGTGGCTTCATCAGCTCCACGCCGGAAAATGCGCCGTGCAAAATCGACCGGAACAATCACATGGCTCTCATCGTACACCGGCTGGTTGACGGCAAATACAAGCCCCGAGGAGAACAATGCGTCTTTTTTGAAGTTCCTTGCCGGAACTGTAAGATTTATCTTTCCTTTTCTGTTGAGTGCATATACTTCAAGCGGGGCAGTGAACCTTATGCCGCAGTTGAGCTGCTGTATGAGTCCTGCACCGGGAATTGCATAGCTGTTGAGACTGTCTTTGAGAACCGGCTCTCCGTTGCCGTACAGGGCGTTGCCGATTGTTGTGATTTCCATGAAGTTGTCATCGACTCCCTTTAGTGTTACCATGGCCTGTTTGCCTCCATACTGTACCATGGCTTTGTCTTCGACACAGAATGCTGCAGCCTCTATGGAGGATATCTTTCTCACGCTGTCGAATGCCGCTGTCGCATAGCTGAAACTTTTTCCGGTCGAAGGCACAACCTTGATATCGGGGTCCATGGCTGTGAATTGTCCGGCTACGACTCCTTGAAAACCGTTGAAGACCGACAGGGTACATATCAAGGCTGCTGTAGCCAGGGCAACGCCTGAAACAGCAACACCGGAGATTATGTTTATTACCTGATGACTCTTCTTTGAAAACAGATAACGCTTTGCTATGTATAGCGAGAGGTTCATCAAGAACTACTTTTTGAGCAGTTTGTCAATGTTCTCTATGTAGTCGAGGGAATCGTCGATGTAGAAACGTATTTCGGGGATTATGCGTAACTGATGTCTCACTCTGTTCCCCAATTCGAATCTGATTGCCTTTACATTGTTGTTTAGGTGGGTCACCACTTCATTGCTCTTCTCCGAGGGGAAGACGCTGAGGTAGGCTTTGGCGATACCGAGGTCGGGACTTACACGCACAATGCTCACCGAAACCATTACTCCGCGGTTCTCCTTTGCCAATTTCAGGAGAATATCACTCAACTCTTTTTGTATAAGGCGTGAAATCTTGTTCTGTCTTGTACTGTCCATATCTATTTCTTGTGTATTATTGTCAGGCCGTCGCGTAACGGCAATATTACTGTTTCAACACGCTCGTCGTTGCGGACGAACTCGTTGAACGCTCTCACTCCGTTGGTCTGTGCATCCTGTCTATCCGGCTCTATTACATGACCGTCCCACAACGTGTTGTCGGCAAGTATCCATCCGCCTTTGTTGAGGTACTTCATGGCAAGTTCATAATATGCGATGTATTCGCGCTTGTTGCCATCGATGAATGCCATGTCGAACTTCTCGTTAAGCCCGGGGACAATCTCGAGAGCGTTGCCTATTATGAACTCGATTTTTGATGCATGTCCGGAACCTGATATCCATCGGCGAGTGAAATCTTCAAGTTCATCATCAATCTCGAATGTATATAGCTTGGAACCCTCTTCGAGCCCCTCTGCCATGCATAATGCCGAATAGCCGGTGAAAGTTCCTATCTCGAGAATCCTTTTCGGACGCATCATCTGTACAAGAAACTTCAGCAAACGGCCCTGTATGTGTCCCGATGCCATCTGTGGAGCGAGTATCTCTACATGTGTGGCACGGAACAGCTTGTAGAGGTAGTCTCCCTCGGGGCTGCTGTGGTCGGCAATATATTGGTCGAGCGGGGTGGTGATGCTCATATTTTCTGTTGCTTATGTGTAAATGGCTTTAGCTCTGCGAAGATACAACTTTTTAATGAGAGACAAAAATGTTGTACAGTGATAAGATTGTCCGACATGCTTTTATGGCGGTTTTAAGAATCTACTTTGCAACTTATTATTAATTTTGCACAGGAAAACCATATATGATGGTGGCAAAGGGTAAAAAAGGAAAAGGACTGAATATCAATGGTAAATCGCCATTGATGAGGTACAGGGTGTTTCTGCAGCTCGAAAAATCGTTGCAGCCAAAGACCGTGGAGGCATATCTGAGCGATATCGATAAACTCAGTGCCTATCTCGACGGGAGTGAGGAGAAACTCATTGGGATGACGCTTGACGGCTTGCGCGGTTTCCTTGAGGATGTTGCCGATATCGGTATCTGTGCGCGTTCACAGGCCCGTATGGTATCCTCGCTGAGGTCGTTCTATGGATTCCTGTTCCTTGATGGCTATATCGGGAACGACCCGACAGAACTCCTGAAGTCACCCAAGACAATAATGTCTCTGCCCGATGTGCTTACACTCTCGGAAATTGATGATATAATAAATGCCATCGACCTGTCGAAAAAGGAGGGACAGCGCAACAGGGCTATGATAGAGATGCTGTACAGCTGTGGACTGCGTGTGTCGGAACTCTGCAACCTGAAGATGTCGGAACTGTATGTCGAGGAGCAGTTCATAAGAGTGACAGGAAAAGGCGACAAGCAGAGACTGGTGCCTGTCTCATCGCGTGCCATTGCAGAACTCGAGGCCTATTTTGTCGACCGTAACAGGATACCCATAAAGCCGGGTTACGAGGATTATGTCTTTATAAGCGAAAGACTCAAGAAACCTTTGTCGCGCATAATGGTGTTCCATGTTATAAAGGAACTTGTAATGTCCGTGGGAATAAAGAAGAATGTGAGTCCACATACGTTCAGGCACTCATTTGCGACACATCTGCTTGAGGGTGGTGCCAACCTGAGGGTGATACAGGCCATGCTCGGACACGAAAGTATCTCTACTACAGAGATATATACACATATAGACAGTACAAGGCTCCGCGAAGAAATTATAATGCACCATCCGCGTAATATGAAAGGATAGCTCGCGGAATCTGTTCCAAGTTGACGGGGCTGGATAGACGGCTTCTAAAAAAACATAAAATATCGGTTACTCGGCACGATATATTTTGCAATTTGGATTTGTAGGATTAACTTTGTACTTGAAAATGCCATCAGGCACAACACGAACAATCTTAAAACATACCAGATGCTTAGAAAAACCTATTCACTGCTCATTTTGGCGGCAGTTCTGTTCTTGGGCTCATGCAGCTCGAAAATGGGTGAAATGAAACAAGAGTTCTTTACTGTAACTCCAAGTATACTTGAGGTGGCAGGAAGCGAAGTTCCTGTAACTATCGACGGAAAGTTCCCTGCAAAAGTCTTCAACAAGAAGTCGGTCCTGACAATAACTCCTGTATTGAAATATGAGGGCGGCGAGGCTATCGCAGAGCCTGCAACATTCCAGGGTGTCGACGTGCGTGGCAACGACCGTGTCATTTCTTATGACAATGGCGGCAGTTTCAAGATGAAGATGACATTTGACTATGTGCCCGAAATGGAAAAATCGGAACTGTATCTGAGGTTTGTGGTCAACAAAGGAAACAAGTCCTACACTCTGCCCGAAGTGAAGGTTGCCGACGGTTGCATCGCTACATCGCAGATGTACAGGCAGACAGCAGCCACTGCAAACATCGCTCTTGGAGAGGATGCTTTCCAAAGGGTCATCAAACAGGCCAAGGAGGCTAATATCATGTTCCTCATACAGCAGACCAATCTGCGTGCATCGGAACTAAAGAGCGATAATATAAACGAACTCAAGGCATCTATTGCCGATGTCGCAAAGGATTTCGAGAACAAGGTGCTCGAGGATATACAGATATCGGCATATGCATCACCTGACGGCGGTTATTCGCTCAATGACGAAATTGCTACAAGGCGTGGCGATAATGCCTCTTCATTCATAAGGGATGAGTTGAAAAAGGTCAGCCTTGACGGATATGTCGACAGGGAGTACACTGCAGAGGACTGGGAGGGATTCCAGAAACTTGTTGCAGCCTCGAACCTCCCCGACAAGGATTTGATTCTGCGTGTGCTTTCAATGTACAGCGACCCCGAAGAGCGTGAAATGCAGATAAAGAATATCTCTTCAATATATAGCGAACTTGCCGATGAGGTGCTGCCGAAACTGCGCCGTGCACGCATCACAATGAACTATCAGCTCATTGGCCGTTCCGATACACAGATAAAGGAGCAGTTTGAGAAAGAACCGAGAGAACTGTCGCTCGAGGAGATTCTCTATTCTGCAATACTGTACGATGATATAGATAAAAAGAAGGAGATATACAATACCGCAGTAAAACTCTATCCCGGTGACTATCGTGCATATAACAACCTTGGTGTTATTGCCTACAACAACGGTGACTATGCGACTGCCGCAGAGCAGTTTGCCAAGGCCGCAAATGCCGATAGCAGTGCTCCCGAAGTGAAGGTGAATCTCGGTTACATGCAGTTGCTCGAAGGCAATGTACACGATGCTGAATCGTATATAACCATGGGTACAGACGCTAAAGCCGGCGATGAGGCTCTTGGCAACCTGTATATTGCACAGGGTGAGTATGGCCGTGCTGCATCATTCCTGCAGGATACAAAGAGCAACAGCGCGGCTCTTGCACAGTTGCTCAACAAGGACTACAGCACAGCGCGTGCCACATTGGAGGCAATCGAGAACCCCGATGCAACAACGCATTATATTAAGGCTGTGCTTGGAGCAAGGACCTCGAATATCTCATTTGTGTACGATGGTCTTAAGAATGCCATCAAGCTCGACCCGGCTATGGCAAGAAAGGCTGCCGGCGACCTTGAGTTCATCAAATATGCGCAGGATGCTACATTCATGAATATCATAAAGTAACTGTGGGCATACAGGTAACGAGCGAAAAAGTTGCGTTGCTTGCACTCTCAAGAGTGCAAGCAACGCAACTTGCTTCAATAAGGCAGCTTGTGGATATTGCCGGAGGAGCGAAAACGCTTATAGAGAACGCCGACAATATAAATGATATACTGCCCGAGGCCAATCCGAAACTTGCCGGTGTGATAGGCGACAGGTATGCAATAGAACTTGCCGAAAGGGAGATTGAGTTCATTGAGAAGAAGGGCATAAGGCTTCTGTGTATTGGGGACAGGGACTATCCGCAACGTCTTGCCGAGTGCTGTGATGCTCCGCTGGTGCTGCATTACATCGGAAATGCCGACCTTAATGCAAGGCATATTGTCGCGATTGTGGGTACAAGGCATGCAAGCGAATATGGAAAGGAACTGTGCCGGAACTTTGTGACCGACCTTGCACACTTTGTCCCTGACACGCTCATTGTCAGCGGTCTTGCCTATGGTATCGACGTGTGCGCGCACCGTGCTGCGCTCGAAGCGGGCTTGCCCACTGTGGGAGTTTTTGCCCATGGTCTCGACCGGATATATCCTAATGCACATCGTGCGACGGCGAAAAGCATGCTTGAGAACGGTGGATTGCTCACTGAATTCATGAGCGGCACCAATCCTTTTCCATCGAATTTCGTACAACGTAACAGGGTCGTTGCCGGTATTTCCGACGCTACTGTGGTAGTTGAATCGGCATCCAAGGGCGGCTCGCTCATTACCGCATCGCTGGCCGGCAGTTATGCCCGTGACTGCTTTGCCTTCCCCGGCAGGGTGAACGACCGTTATTCGCAAGGGTGCAACGAACTCGTGAGCCGTAACAAGGCTGCGCTCATAACAAGTGCCTATGACTTTGTAGAAGCAATGAATTGGGAGACGGTATCGAAAAAGAAGAGCGCAGAGGATTTGCAGCGCGAACTTTTTCCTGAACTGACACCCGAGGAGAATGCTGTCGTCGATGCGTTGCGCAGCGATAGTGACGGCATGCAGGTGAACCAATTGGTGGTGTTGCTGAATATTCCCATAAACAAGCTGCTGCCCTTGCTTTTTGAGATGGAGATGAAGGGGTATGTGAAGGCTGTTGCCGGTGGCTGTTACAGGGCAATATTGCGTTGAATTTGCTGCACGGGGCCGGTAATAGGGCAAGATTCCGTGTCAATTCAGGGGCAATACGGCATAATCTTTCGATAATTATAGCGTAATGATAACTGTTTTTTCCAAAATATCATTATCTTCGCATTGATTTGGATAGGAGTATAATTTGATGAAGGAATTTGTAATATCTACAACAAAGAAAGAGACTGCAATTCTTGTGGGTTTGATAACTTCGACGCAGAATGAACGCAAGACGAACGAGTATCTCGATGAACTCGAGTTCCTTGCGCAGACTGCCGGTGCCGAGGTGGTGAAGCGCTTTACACAGCGCATCGACCATCCGCATCCTGTCACCTATGTGGGAACAGGTAAACTGGTGGAGATAGCTGAATATGTGGAGATGCTCAAGGATAGCGATGATGAGATAGGTATGGTTATCTTTGACGATGAACTCTCGGCAAAACAGCTGCGTAACATAGAGAAAGAGTTGAAGATAAAGATTCTCGACCGCACATCGCTCATTCTCGATATTTTTGCCATGCGTGCGCAGACAGCGCATGCCAAGGTTCAGGTCGAACTTGCACAATATAAATATATGCTTCCGCGCTTGCAGCGCCTGTGGACTCACCTTGAGCGTCAGGGTGGCGGCTCGGGCAGCGGCAGCGGAAAGGGCGGCAGTGTGGGCCTCCGCGGTCCGGGTGAGACACAGCTCGAAATGGACCGCCGAATAATCCTTGGCCGCATGTCGTTGCTTAAAGAGCAGCTTGCACAGATTGACCGACAGAAGAGTATACAACGCAAGAACCGAGGAAGGCTCATTCGTGTGGCGCTGGTGGGATATACCAACGTGGGCAAATCGACACTGATGAATCTGCTTGCCAAGAGCGAGGTGTTTGCCGAGAACAAACTCTTTGCAACACTCGACACCACGGTGCGCAAGGTGATAATAGAGAATCTGCCGTTTCTTTTGTCCGATACAGTAGGTTTCATCCGCAAATTGCCCACCGACCTAGTGGAGTCGTTCAAGTCAACACTTGACGAGGTGCGCGAGGCCGACTTGCTGCTACACGTTGTCGATGTGTCGCATCCGGAATTCGAGGAGCAGATAGAGGTTGTGAACAAGACGCTTGCCGACCTTAATTGTGGCGACAAGCCCATAATGGTCATTTTCAATAAAGTCGATGCCTTTACATATGTGCAAAAGGATGAGGACGATCTCACCCCAAAGACCCGTGAGAATATCACTCTTGATGAACTCAAGGAGACCTGGATGGGCAAACTTGCCGATAACTGTCTCTTCATTTCGGCACGTGAAAGGCAAAATATCGATAATCTCAAGGATGTCATCTATAAAAAGGTGTGCGAACTGCATGTGCAGAAGTATCCTTATAATGATTTCCTGTACCAGACATATGAAGAGAATGGGAATGAGTGAGACATCATTCCAACAGCAAACGAGAACAAACAATCAATTAACTAAAACAGATATAATTATGGCAGCAATTCCCGAATTCAAGTACGCTCACATGTTCCAGCATGGCGAGGATACAACCGAGTATTATCTCTTGTCAAAGGAGGGCGTTTCAGTAGGTGAGTTTGAGGGTAAACCGATACTGAAGGTTACTCCCGAGGCGTTGACACTCATGTCGCGTACAGCGTTCCGTGATGTGTCGTTCATGTTGCGCCGTGCCCACAACGAGCAGGTGGCAAAGATACTCACCGACCCCGAGGCAAGCGACAACGACAAGTATGTGGCTCTCACATTCCTGCGCAATGCCGAGGTGGCATGCAAGGGTCAGCTTCCGCTTTGTCAGGATACCGGTACAGCCAATATACACGGCGAGAAGGGTCAGCAGGTGTGGACAGGCTTCTGCGACGAAGAGGCTCTTTCGCGCGGTGTGTTCGATACATATACACAGGAGAATCTGCGTTACAGCCAGAACGCCCCTTTGAACATGTACGACGAAGTCAACACCAAATGTAACCTTCCCGCACAGATAGACCTTGAGGCTACCGAGGGCATGGAGTACAGGTTCCTCATGGTGACAAAGGGCGGTGGCTCGGCCAACAAGACATATCTCTATCAAGAGACAAAGGCGCTACTTAACCCGGCGACACTCGTTCCTTTCCTCGTCGAGAAGATGAAGAGCCTCGGTACTGCGGCTTGTCCTCCATATCACATAGCATTCGTTATCGGTGGAACTTCTGCCGAGAAGAACCTGCTTACAGTGAAACTCGCTTCAACCCACTATTACGATGACCTGCCGACAACAGGCGATGAGACCGGCCGTGCTTTCCGCGATATAGAACTGGAGAAGCAGTTGCTCGACGAAGCTCACCGCATTGGCTTGGGAGCCCAGTTCGGTGGCAAGTATCTCGCGCATGATATCCGCGTAGTACGTCTGCCACGTCACGGTGCAAGCTGTCCTGTAGGTATGGGTGTAAGCTGTTCGGCCGACCGTAACATCAAGGCCAAGATCAATAAGGACGGTATATGGATTGAGAAACTCGATGACCGGCCCGCAACCCTCATTCCCGAGGAGCTGCGCAACGCAGGCGAGGGCGAGATTGTACGTGTAGACCTGAATCGTCCTATGAAGGAGGTCTGTGTACAGTTGTCACAGTATCCTATTGCCACACGTCTGTCGCTCAACGGTACAATCATTGTCGGACGCGACATTGCGCATGCAAAACTGAAAGAGCGCATCGACCGTGGCGAAGGTCTTCCACAGTACATCAAGGACCATCCGATATACTATGCCGGCCCTGCAAAGACACCGGCAGGCATGCCTTGCGGCTCGATGGGCCCCACAACAGCCGGCCGTATGGACTCTTATGTAGACCTGTTCCAGGAAAACGGCGGTTCAATGATTATGCTTGCAAAGGGAAACCGCAGCCAGCAGGTAACAGATGCATGCAAGAAACATGGTGGCTTCTACCTTGGTTCTATCGGTGGCCCTGCAGCTATCCTTGCACAGAACAACATCAAGAGCATCGAGTGTGTGGAGTATCCCGAACTCGGCATGGAGGCAATATGGAAAATCGAGGTAGAGGACTTCCCTGCATTCATTCTTGTAGATGACAAGGGGAACGACTTCTTCAAGCAGATAAAGCCCCGTTGTGCCGGATGTTGCAAATGACAAACCGACGACAGCGTCAATAAACACGACATGATAATATGAATGAAGATATCCTTAATGTTGATTTTGAGAATCCGATGATGAAACCGGATGAGTTTCTGTTGCCGGTAATTATTTTCCTGGTATCGATGAGTCTGGTTACATTCGTGCTGTTCTCTCTTGACAAGTTGTTTGCGAAGAAACGCATGTGGCGCATCCCGGAGAAAATTATGCAGCTGTTTGCGCTTTTTGGAGGAGCAATTGGAGGTCTGGCTGCAATGATGATGTTCAGCCACAAGACTTCAAAGAAAAAGTTCCTGCAGAGAATACTGATGTTTATGATGATACATATTGTAATCATCTGTTGTCTGGTATTCTTGTAGCAGCGACGAACATTCTGAAGGATATTGTTGTTGTTTAAAGAATGAGATTAATTCGAATAAAAATTAACTTTAAAGCTAACATTAAAATTTACAACTATGGACAAGTCATTAAAAGGAACCAAGACTGAGGCTAATCTTTGGGCTGCATTTGCAGGTGAGAGTCAGGCACGTAACAAGTATACGTACTATGCAAGCAAGGCAAAGAAAGAGGGATATGAGCAATTGGCTGCTATATTCCAGGAGACTGCCGACCAGGAGAAGGAGCATGCAAAAATGTGGTTCAAGCAGGTACATGGTATCGGCAGTACAGCCGAAAATCTTGTAGATGCTGCTGCCGGCGAGTACTATGAGTGGACCGACATGTACCCCACAATGGCTAAGGAGGCACGTGAGGAGGGTTTTGTTGAGATTGCTGCTCTCTTCGAGGCTGTTTCAAGAGTGGAGAAGGTTCATGAGGACCGCTATAAGAAGTTGCTTGAGAATGTGCAGAACGGCATGGTATTCAGCCGCGATGAGGAGTGTGTATGGCAGTGCCGTAACTGCGGTCATCTGCATGTGGGCAAAATGGCACCCGAAATGTGTCCTGTATGCGCACATCCCAAGGCTTACTTCCAGATTAAGCCCGAGAACTATTGATAGGATGTATTTCTTTCATAGGGAGAGATGTATAATAAGAACAGTATCTTTTATTCATCTCCTAAAGAATGAGGGTGACTTTCGGGTCACCCTATCTTTTTATGATCGTTTTGTCAGATTTTATTGAACTTCAGTTCGCAACGTAGCGCGACAACGCCGTTTTCCTTGGTGACCTGGACTATATAATGGTCGGGAGCAAGTTCCTTTATGCCATAAGCAAGTTCTTCTGTAGCCTCTCCCTCTTTCATGTATGCGACAATGAAGTCGCACAGTGTGTGACTGTTGAGATAATCTACAGGCAACGCATCGAGTATGTGCTCAAGATATCGTATGCTGTTCATGTGCCCGTTGATATCTATGTCGTTGTAGAGAGGATGTCTGCGGAACGTGACATCATCAACGCTCTGACGGCATATAGATGGAATACGGGTAATTGCAAGCGGCTCTTCGGGAAGCATACACTCTGTAATACGTAATCCTATGTCTCCGTTAAGGTCTACCGGCGTGCGCGATTTGAGGTCTATCATGGCAAAAGTGGCGAGCATCGAGGCTGTTTCATTGCCGTTCTCATCAACAACACGTATGCAGCGGTCGGTAAAACCGTGATATATGTTCTTTACCCATGTTTCGATATAAAAACGGTCGCGCCACATGGGAATCTGCTCTATGTGCAAGGCAACACGGGCAAGCACCCATCCCAACGAGTCCGTAGCGCCGAACCCGTGTGCTTCGGAATGCCGTCCGCCGCAACTGAGCATATAGTTGCAGAGAGTTGTTGCACGCAGTCTGCCGGCCTTGTCTACAAGGAATGTTTCTGCCATAAAGGGGAAACGGTCTATCTTGTTGTTATGCTTCATATTCTATGCCTTTCGGGTATTCTTTTATATCCTATTTATGCAAACTCACTCAACTCAAGCCAACGCATTGTTTTTGTGTCAATGGCCTCTATAACCTGTTGTATACGCTTTGACTTTTCAAGCAATGAACTGCTGTCGAGAGTTCCGCTGCTCATTGCCTGTTCTATGTCAGCCTTTTCTTCTTCTAATGCCATTATCTCCTCTTCGAGGCTTTCATACTCCTTGCGTTCCTTGAATGTGAGCTTGCGTTTTGTCTCGGTGCGGTAGTTCTGCTTGGGGGGTGTACTCTTGGCGGCTTTCTCTGCTGCCTCTCTTGCGGCTGCAGCCTTCTCTTCGGCGCGCCATTCGCGGTAGTCGGTGTAGTTGCCTGGAAAATCCTTAATGTCGCCATTCCCGTTGAACACAAAAACGTGGTCGACAACCTTGTCCATGAAGTAGCGGTCGTGGCTGACGATAATCACACACCCTTTGAAGTCGCAGAGGTATTCCTCAAGAACCTGCAGTGTCTCTATGTCGAGGTCGTTGGTAGGCTCGTCGAGTACAAGGAAATTCGGGTTCGCCATTAGGACAGTGCAGAGGTAGAGCCGTCTTTTTTCTCCTCCACTCAGCTTATAGACATAACTGTACTGCTTTTCGGGCGTGAAGAGGAAATGTTGCAGGAACTGCGATGCACTCAGCATTTTTCCTGCCACGGGTATAACCTCGGCAATGTTCTTTACCACATCTATTACCTTCATCTGTTCATTGAAGGCAAGGCCGTCCTGGCTGTAGTAACCCCATTTTACGGTCTCGCCTACCTCGATTGTTCCCGAATCAGGAGAGGCATGTCCCAAAAGCATCTTTACAAAGGTCGATTTTCCGGTTCCGTTGTTTCCCACTATACCAAGCTTCTCGTACCGTGCGAAAGTGTAATAGAAGTTTTCTGTAATCCGTTTTTCTCCGAATGCCTTGTTTAGGGCCTTCATTACGAATATCTTGTTGCCGATATATTGCGATTTTATCTCGAGTGACACTTTGCTGTCGTCGCGCATGGCAGCTGCTTTCTCCTCAAGTTTGTAGAATGCATCAATACGGTATTTTGCCTTGTGCGCACGTGCCTGTGGTTGGCGGCGCATCCATTCGAGCTCTTTACGCATAAGGTTGCGTGCCCTTGCAGTTTCGGTGGCAAGCATCTGTAAGCGTTCTTCGCGTTTCTGCAAAAAATAGCTGTAGTTACCTTTGTAACGGTACACCTTGTTGTCGTCGATTTCTATTATAGTGTTGCACACATTGTCGAGGAAATAGCGGTCGTGCGTCACCATGAGCAGGCTGCCGTTCATGGCAGAGAGGTACTCTTCGAGCCACTCTACCATTGCAATGTCGAGGTGGTTCGTAGGCTCATCGAGAATCATCAGTTCGGGTTCCTCTACCAGCACAGAGGCAAGTGCAACGCGTTTTTTCTGTCCGCCTGAAAGTTCCCTTACAGGTTGTGAGAGATTCTCGATACCGAGTTTCGTCAGCACTTGCCTGGCACGTGTTTCGTAATCCCATGCCTCGTATCGGTCCATCTCCTCCATGAGCTGTTGCAGACGGCTTCCACCGACACCTTCGGCCATGGCCTTCTCATAGTTTTCTATGACAGATGCCATTTCGCGGTTCCTTTGCAGACATGCGCCTATTACATTCATGTTGCCGTCGAAATCGGGCTCTTGTTCCAAATAACCGACCCTTATTCCGTTCCTCAACGTGATTTTGCCACTGTCGAGCGGTTCTTCACCTGCCACTATCTTCAATAACGTGCTTTTCCCCTTTCCGTTGCGTGCTATCAGGCCGATGCGTTGACGCTCTTCGACAACGAAGGAGACATCGTTGAAAAGGAGAAGGTCTCCGAAACTTTTTGATATATTCTCTATTTGAAGGTCTATTGCCATTTTCGATTACGATTCTTTGAACTACTGCAGAGTGACGTTTTTTACAGTTATCGGGCGGTTGAGGAACAGGGATGCCTGTGCCTCGAACTTTCCGCCGGCCTCCGTTGTGCAGAATGTCGTATTTCCCTCAAGGGTGCATCGTTCCTCTATTTCGGGATGACGCTGCAGATAATCCTTCAGTGACTCGGCGACGGCAGCGCCTTGTGTAAGCAATGTTATTCCCTCGGGTGTGTACTGTCTTATCTTGTCCAACAGTATCGGATAGTGCGTGCAGCCGAGGATTATTGTGTCTATCAGCGGGTCGTTTGCAAGCAGGTTGTCTATATGGCGCTTCACAAAGTAGTCGGCACCGTCGCTGTGGTGCTCGTTGCTCTCGACCAATGGCACCCACAACGGACATGCTTCACCCGTAACCTCAATGTCGGGAAAGAGCTTGCGTATCTCAAGCGGATAGGAGTGCGACTTGATTGTTCCCTCTGTGGCGAGCACTCCGACGTGTCTGCTTCTGGTGGCACTGCCTACACACTCGACTGTCGGACGTATTATTCCAAGCACTCGACGGCTGGGGTCGAGCAGAGGCAGGTCTACCTGTTGTATCGTCCGCAGTGCCTTTGCCGATGCTGTGTTGCAGGCAAGAATGACAAGTCGGCATCCTTGACGGAACAGGTAGTGTACGGCCTGACGCGTAAATTCGTAAACGACATCGAACGAACGTGTGCCGTACGGTGTGCGTGCATTGTCTCCGAGGTATATGTAGTCGTACTGCGGCAGCAGCTTCTGAATCTCGTTGTATATGGTGAGCCCTCCGTATCCGGAGTCGAAGACTCCTATAGGGCCCGATTCTTGCGATAACTGTATGATTTCTTCCATAGTTCAGCTATTCATTTTTTCTGCAGGTTACCCAATGCAGGACAATCTTGTTTATGTCACTTGCGGAATTAAAGAGAGAGGGCAACTGAATTATATTCCCTTGCCCTCTCGTTCTACTCTTGTTTTGCGTTGTTAACCCTCGTGGATTGCCTCTGAAGGACAAACACTTGCACAAGTACCGCAGTCAATGCAGAGCTCTGGGTCGATTGAATACTTCTCACCCTCTGAAATAGCACCCTGAGGACACTCGTCGATACATGTACCGCAAGCAACGCAGTCGTCTGAAATTACGTAAGCCATAACTGTTAGATTTTAAGTTAGTATTATCCGTCACGAAGATAGTGCTTTTTGCATATATGCAAGTGTTACACCCCTCTTTTTAACAATTTTTTACAAATAGGGCGCAGTTTCAATTTTTTTTATGACAGTTGCAATATGCAGACGTTTGTCGCGTTATAAAGGATGATGATTCGTAAATGTATATACCTTATACTGCTGTTGCTGTTGCCTATGGTTTCTGTGGCACAGGAAAGGAAGGTGCAGAACAAGCCTTATATAGACTATAGGCGTTTGCACTATGGATTCTTTGTCGGTACCCATCTACAAGATATGGAATTCGCGAACAATGGCTTTGTTACAGAGAACGGCGAGTCGTGGTTTGCGGATATAGCAGATTACAGTCCTGGCTTCTCGGTTGGTGTTCTTGCCGACCTGCGCCTGAGTACCCATTTCTCCCTGCGTCTTATCCCTACAATGCATTTCGGGCAGAACAGCATAGTGTTCCGTGAACAGAACAGCGGAGAGATTTCCCGTCAGCAGCTGAAGACAACCTATATATCAATGCCTTTGCATGTGAAATTTTCAGCCGAGCGCTTCAACAACTATCGACCTTATCTGACAGCCGGTGTCAGTCCCATGCTGAACCTTACGGTCAAGAAGCAGAAGCAGCTGCTGCTCAAGAAATTTGACTTCATGGTGGAGATTGGTGCCGGTTGCGACTTCTATTTGCCGTTCTTCAAGCTTATACCCGAACTGAAGTTCGCCTTCAGCCTGCTCGATATACTTAAAAAAGAGCGTAAGGACCTGCTCGATGCCAATTACATGAAGTTTACACAATCGGTAGACAAAGTCGTGGGGAAGATGATTGTTCTATCGTTCTATTTTGAGTAGAATGAACTATCTTTGCGACATATATCTTTTCTTCTATGGATAATAATGTCAGAAACAGGACACTCCTGTATGTTCATGGCTTTGCCTCTTCGGGCAGTTCGGGTACCGTCATGACCTTGCGCCGTTATCTTGCATCGTGGCGTGTGATAGCTCCCGATTTGCCTGTCGACCCTTTCGAAGCTCTCGAACTGTTGCGCAGTACGGTAAAGCAGGAGGCTCCCGATATTGTTGTAGGCACATCTATGGGCGGAATGTATGCCCAGCAGCTGTGGGGAGTCCCACGTATTGTGGTTAACCCTTCGTTTGAAATGTCCCGTTCGTTGCTGTTCGGAAAAATGGGTCGCAACAAGTATATGTCAAAGCGCAAGGATGGAGCAACGGAGTTTCGCATTGACAAGGCTGTCGTGGAGCGCTTCAAGGAGATGGAGAAAGGCCAGTTCAGTGGAATCACGGAAGAAGAGAAACCACTTGTTGTGGGGCTTTTCGGCGACAAGGACCCGGTAGTCCATTTTCAGCCTCTCATGGCGCAGTTGTATGGCGAGGAGCGTTGCCGTTGGTTTGCGGGTGAGCACCGATTGAACGACAATGTTGTCAAGAAAGTCCTTCTTCCGCTCATCGATGAACTGGTCGGTAATAAATGAGAGGGTGTCTGTACAAACCGTCATACAGATGTTTAACGATGTTAACAGTCAGTTGCTTCTATTGCTTGGCTGCAGATTTTTTTATATCTTCGCACTCCATTCAACACAAATAGATTTGTAGAGTTTGAACACGATTATAGCAATATTTGCACTGTTTGCCACGATTAGCCCCGAAAGAGCCGACTCTGTTGTACTCGAGGAGATTAGCATTGTGGCTTCGATAAAAATGCCCGACAGTGACGAGAAGGGTGCCTTTTCGGCGACAACTGTTTCACGTGCGCAACTTGAGAACCGTCATGTGAACAGTGTAAAGGAACTTACGGCATTTGTACCGAATTTCTATCAGCCCGATTACGGTTCACGCATGACCTCTTCGATATATGTCCGCGGATTCGGTTCACGCATGGACCAGCCGGTGGTGGGCATGAATGTTGATGATGTGCCGGTGATGAACAAGAACAACTACGATTTTGAGCTTTTCGACATCGACAGGGTTCAGGTAGTACGTGGTGCACAGAGTGCGCTTTATGGACGTAACACATCGGGCGGTGCCATAAATGTCTATACACTCTCTCCCTTGCATTTTCAGGGTAAAAGGCTTTCTCTTGTGTATGGCAATGAAAACAATGTAAAATTTAAAGCATCCCATTATGCAGCCCCTTCAAAGAGGTTCGGTTGGGCTGCGAGCGTCTATTACAGTCATAGCGATGGCTATTTCATGAACCATGAGCGTGGCGAGAAATGTGATGGCGGTGACAATCTTGCCGTGCGTTTGAGGGCACAATTAGTGTCGCCGGGGCAGTGGAGTATCGACAACACCTTTACAGTCGGCTACACCGATGAAGGCGGTTGGGCCTACTGCCACGGTAACAGTGGGACGCTTTCACCGGTGGCATACAATGATGCCTGTTCCTATCGTCGCTTCACGATATCAGATGCCTTTGTAGCCAAACGCTTTTTAGACAATGCCGTGTTGTCCTCTGCCACAGGCTATCGCTATATGGCCGACCGCATGCGCATCGACAACGACTTCCTGCCGCTTGACTATTTTTCCATGGGACAGTATCAGAACGAGCACTCCTTTACACAAGAATTTGTCGCACGCTCGAAAAAGGGCGGTGCGTTCAGTTGGCAGACGGGGCTTTTCGGATTCTGCAAATTCCTTGATATGGATGCACCGGTCCGTTTCAAACAGTATGGTATAGACAACCTCATTCTCAAGAATGCCAATGAGTATTACTACTCAAAGCTGCCGGGCAACCGTGAACTCTCTTTCCGTGATGACAACTTCGTGATATACGATGATTTCTACATTCCTGTGTATGGTGCTGCGGCTTATCTGCAAATGGGATACAACCTTTCGTGCTTTGAGTTTACAGCCGGGTTGCGTGTCGATTATGAGACATCCTCTATGGAATATGACAGTCGCTCGACAGTACATTACAAGACCCACAAGGATGCTGTCGGATACACTCCGCTGAATACGGAGTTCGTAGGCGACAACAGCATCGATGCCCTTGAACTCCTTCCGAGTTTCTCGATATCATACAACAAGGACTGGGGCACGATATATGCTTCAGCACGCAAGGGCTTCAAGGCAGGAGGGTTCAATACCCAGCTTTTTTCCGATATCCTGCAAGGGAAGATGAGCTCGGCCCTTGTGGGGAACGATGTTGATGCAGATGCCTCCTCTACAGTATATGAACCGGAGACTGCATGGAATTTTGAATTTGGTACACATCTGTCGCCACTCACTAGCGGTGCATTAAGGATATCGGCTTCTGTTTTCTACATAGATTGCCGCAACCAGCAGCTCACCGTGTTCCCTCCGGGGATGAGCACCGGACGCATGATGTCCAATGCCGGTGAATCGTTCAGCTATGGTGCAGAAGCCTCTGCGGTGTGCAAGTTAGGCGATTTTACGCTGAGTGCATCCTATGGCTATACACATGCCGAGTTCCGCAAATATTTGAGTGGCAACAATGATTATTCGGGGAATACGCTCCCTTATGCTCCGCGTGAGACAATGTCGGCAAATCTTGAATACCGTTTGCCGGCTTCAAAGAATTTTGCCAATTTTGTGGTGTTGAATGTCGGTTGGGCAGGTGTCGGACGCATCTACTGGAACGAAGAGAACACTCTCTCCCAGCCTTTTTATGGATTGTGGTCGGCATCGCTCTCTTGGGAAAAGGGTATGTGGGGTGCATCGTTGTGGGGAAAGAACCTCCTTGATGAACAATATAACACATTCTATTTCCGTTCAATAGGAAATGACTTTTTTGCACATGGCAAGCCAATACAGTTCGGAATGTCTTTGAATATTAACCTTTAAATACATATATATGAAAAAAATATTATTACCGTTTCTTGCAGTTATGCTTCTGCTGGTATCTTGCTCAAGCGATGATAACGCCCCCGAGGTCAGAAAAGAGGTGTTCTATGGCAAGCTGTTGCTCAACAGTTATCCTGTCCTCGACGATGCAAAGTGTACATTGGATATCGTAGGAGATTCGGCTGCCATAACTCTTCATGGTGTGACTTTTCACCCTGCCATGCCGGCTATGGATATAGTTGTTACTGCTCTCGATTGCGAGAAGAGGGGTGACATGTATGTTATAAGCGGCAATGATATTGTCCCCACAGTTATGGGAAATCCCATGGATATGTACAGGATGACCTCTGTTGAGGCTACACTCAACGGTGATGAATTTGTTGTATCGGCTGTCACTGCAATGGGAACTATAGGTTTCAGCAATGTCGTATCTGTGATTACGCCCGTTGTCGGCGACAGGAGTTTCAAAGGTGAGCTGATATCCGGTGATTTTGCAAAGGAGATAGTGATAGATGTAACAGCAGACAGAGATTTGTCAGCAATGGATATTGTGCTTAATGATGTCAAGTTCGCTGCCAATATGCCGCTTGTGCTCGATATTACTCTAAAGGATATTCCATATGTCGAGAATAATGGTGTCATCACCTTCGAAGCGAAGGACGTTGCTCCATATATGAATACGGAAACAACTCCTGCAGCGGCATACATGTTCTCTGCCGTTCAGGGTGCAATATCCGGTGGCGAGTTACTGTTCTCCGCCAGGATGGCCGAGAATCTTGCTCCATATGTTGCTGGCATGGAATTTATCTTCAGTGGTAACGAAGTTATTGAATAAACACAAAAAAACTTATGATTAAGAGATTCTTTGCAGCAGTTGCCATGCTTGCAGTGCTGTTGCCGGCACAGGCGCAGCTTATTGTCGAATGGGGTAGCATCGATGAGCGTTATCCGGTAGATTTTGAGACTCCTCTCCGTGCAGGCAGTGTCAACAGTGCAACTGCATGGCGTGGCGAGCGTGTTAACTTTCAGATGCTTGTGGCAAACCGTCAGGACACACCGGTCACTCCACGAAACGACCGGGAGGTGAACTATCGTTTCAGCGAACTCAAGAACGGACGCAACATCATTCCTGCAACAAATGTTGTGGGTGGCTTTGTACAATATGTGATAACTGACAAGTTTACAGGCTGCGGCAAGCATGAGGTAGATGCCTATGGCGAGAATCTTGTCGCCGACCGCATAACCGATACGAATCCTACAGTTGTGCCTATGGGGGGCTATCGTGGATTGTGGCTCACTGTGCAGGTACCGCAGGATGCAAAGCCCGGTACCTACAAAGGGTATGTAGAGCTTGTTTGCGAAGGCAAAACAACAAAGCATGGCTACACAGTAAGGGTCCTCGACCGTACATTGCCAGTACCGGCTGAGTGGAAATTCCACCTTGATTTATGGCAGAACCCCTATGCCGTTGCGCGTGTACACAATGTTGAGTTGTGGAGCAAGGAGCACTTCGATGTGCTGCGCCCCTATATGCTCAAGCTTGCATCAGCAGGTCAGAAGGCAATTACGGCAACCCTTATCGACCGTCCATGGGACGGTCAGACATACGACCCGTTCGGCAGCATGGTCACATGGATAAAAAGAGCAGATGGTTCATGGATTTACGACTTCACAATCTTCGACCGTTGGGTAGAGTTCATGATGGAGTGTGGCATCAGCAAGGAGATAACATGTTTCTCCATGATTCCATGGAAACTCTCTTTCCGCTACTACGACCAGGCGACACACTCGCACAAGTACATCAATTGTGCGCCGGGTGATGACTCCTATACGCAGTTCTGGGGCGGTATGCTTAGTGCTTTTGCTGCTCATCTGAAGGAGAAAGGGTGGTTCGAAAAGACATTCATCTCTATGGATGAACGCAGTCTTCAGCAGATGCAGGCAGCCATAAAGGTTATAAAGGAGTATGCTCCCGGCATGAAAATCTCAATGGCGGGCAACTATCATCCCGAAATTGAACCCGATATTCATGACTACTGTCTCGATATCTTTGCATACGGTGCCTACACGCCCGAGCTCATTGCAAGCCGCAGAGAGGCTGGTAAAGTGTCGACCTACTACACATGCTGCAGTGCGGAGTATCCCAACCTGTTTACGTTCACCGACCCTGCCGATGCCGAGTTCATTGCTTTGGAAGCCCTTGCAAAGGACCTCGATGGCTATCTGCGTTGGGCATACAACAGCTGGACAGTGACCCCCGAGGATGATTCCCGTTTTACGGCATGGCCGGCAGGAGATACCTATGTTGTATATCCGTTCAGCATCAGTTCGATACGCTGGGAGCGTCTGGTGCAGGGTATACAGCAGTTCGAGAAATACAGGATTCTGCTCGACGAGGCTGAGTCTAAAGGAAAAACTTCGCGTGTAAAGGCACTCAAGAAACTGCTGAAGAGCATAGATATAAATAAGATTTCGACCGACAGCGAGAAAATGGTGAACGGTTTCCGAAACGGTCTTAATAAAATGTAACAGGTAAATGAGAAACAGGATTTTAGGTGTGCTGCTTCTTTTGCTGTGCTCCTTTTCTGTGTCCGGAGCAAAAGAGTACAAGGTTGAAGAGGTGCCTATGGTGCATCTCCTGGACCGTACGCGCCATGTGAGCAACCCCGACAATATTCTCTCGGCGGCGGCTGTTTCCGCCATGGACAGCATGCTCTATGCTCTTGAGAACAAGACGGGCATCCAGACACTTGTTGTTGCGGTTACAGGAATCGAGGGCGGAGATTGTTTTGATTTCGCTTTTCGGCTTGGGCAGAATAACGGAGTCGGTGAGAAGGGGCGCGACAATGGTCTTGTGATTCTTCTCTCGACCGATGAGCGCTGTGTGCAGTTTGCCACAGGGTATGGTCTTGAGGGGGTTATGCCCGATGCAATATGCAAGCGTATACAACAGCGTCACATGGTGGGGCATTTTGCCAAGGATGACTGGGATGCCGGAATGGTGGAAGGTGTGCGCGCCGTCTGTGGTGTGCTCGACGGTTCCATGGAGAAACAGACCGGTGATGAAGATAACGATGCGCTTCCCATAACTCTTTTCCTTACGCTCATTTTCGGAGCTTTGGGAGCGATATTTCTTTTGGTGTGGTATCTCTCCCGTTGTCCTCAGTGTGGCAAACACAATGTAAAGAGGGTGTCATCACGCATCGTTGAGCGTAGCTACGGTTATGTAGTGCGTGAAAATACCTATCGTTGCACGGATTGCAATTACACTTTCACCCGTAATGAACATGCCGATGACAACAGCTTTGGCGGGTCTCGTGGTGGGGGTGTAGTCATAGGTGGCGGCCTTGGACGCGGCTTCGGCGGCGGTTTCAGCCGTGGCGGAAGTTTCGGCGGAGGAAGTTTTGGCGGTGGAGGTGCCGGCAGCCGTTTCTGAAAGTAGCGAATGATAAACTTTATAAAGACGTACAATAATGAAAAAGTCAACAATCATAACCTTGGTGGTTATCGGAGTGCTCCTTATATGGGGCGTGACCGGCTATAACGGTCTTGTAAAATCGGATGAGGCTGTCAGCACTGCATGGAGCAATGTAGAGAACCAGTATCAGCGCCGTGCCGACCTTATCCCTAATCTTGTGAACACAGTCAAGGGCTATGCAGCGCACGAGAAAGAGACTCTCGATGCAGTCGTTGCTGCACGTGCGCGTGCCACACAGCTTACAGTCAATGCCGATGATATCACTCCCGAGAAACTCCAGGAGTACCAGAAGGCGCAGGGCGAGATAGGTTCTGCTCTTGGTCGTCTGCTCGCAGTGACAGAGGCATATCCTGAGCTTAAGGCAAATGAGAATTTCCGCGAACTTCAGGCGCAGCTCGAAGGTACAGAGAACCGTATCAGTGTCGAGCGCCGCAACTTCAACGAGGCTGCACGTGGCTATAATACCTCTATACGTACATTCCCACGGAATCTTCTGGCCGGTATGTTCGGCTTTGAGAAGCGTCCCTATTTTGAAGCCGAAGAGGGTGCACAGAAAGCACCGTCTGTTGAGTTCTGAAAGAGACGCGGTAGCACGAATAGAACGAAAAACTTTTGATAAACCGGACTAAATTATGGAAATAACGTCATCAATCAAATATGTAGGTGTAGACGACCTTGATATCGACCTTTTTGAGAGCCAGTATGCAGTGCCCGAGGGCATGGCCTACAATTCGTATGTGATTCTCGATGAGAGAATTGCCATAATGGATACAGCCGATGCACGCAAAAAGGAAGAGTGGTGGAGCAATGTCGAGAGAGTACTCGACGGTCGTGTGCCCGATTTTCTTGTCGTTCAGCATGCCGAACCCGACCATGCTTCGCTAATAGCGGAGGTGCTGCACAAATATCCGCAGACAATGGTTGTTGCGACTGCAACAGCATTGAAAATGTTGCCGCAGTTCTTTGAAGAGATAGATTTTGCCGAAAGAGGCATGGCTGTAAAAGAGGGCGATACACTGTCGCTCGGAGCACATACCTTGCAGTTCTTCGTAGCCCCTATGGTGCATTGGCCCGAGGTTATGGTCACATATGAACAGAGCGAGAAGGTGCTTTTCTCTGCCGATGCATTCGGCAAGTTCGGTGCGCTGTGCAACGAAGGTCCTTGGGATTGCGAGGCACGCCGCTATTATATCAATATATGCGGAAAGTATGGTACACAGGTGCAGACGCTACTGAAGAAGGCTGCAACACTCGATATAAAGACAATATGCCCGTTGCATGGTCCTGCTCTCACCGAGAATCTTGAGCACTATATAGACCTATATGATACTTGGAGCAGATACGAGCCCGAAACAGAGGGAGTGTTTGTTGCCTATGCCTCAATTCATGGAGGCACAGCAGCAGCGGCAAACAGGCTTGCCGATATACTTAGAGCCAAAGGCGCACCAAAGGTTGTCGTCAGCGACCTTTCACGCTGTGATATGGCAGAGGCTGTCGAGGATGCATTCCGTTACAGTCACATGGTTGTGTGTGCTGCATCGTACGATGCCGATGTGTTTCCGCCAATGCACGATTTCCTGCATCACTTGAAGATAAAAGCCTATCAGAAACGCCGTGTGGCAATAATGGAAAATGGCTCTTGGGCTCCGACTGCCGGTCGTGTTATGCGCTCTATGCTTGATTGTATGAAGGCAATAGAGATAGTAGAACCGGTGGTTACCATACGTTCGCGAATGAAGGATAGCGACCTACCGGCAATGGAGCAGCTAGCCGAGAATCTCCTGTCGTGATTTTAGGGTAGAAACTTTCAGGATAATAGAGTGGGTAGCCAATGAGGGTTTGGCTACCCACTGTTATTTTACAGCACTCACAGATAATAGGGTGGTGCAGCCTGCTTTGTTGCATACAGATTCCGATATTCAGACAATTTTGTTCTTTGCGTAATATTTGTGTTAAAAAGAGTGTTTATATTCAAAAAAAATGTACTTTTGCGTTTGGGTGTTTACGGCTGATGTCTGCCACAACAGGAATCCCAATAGTAATAGGTGGACAATCAAGGCGTTTCTTACTTTTGATAGAATATAACCAAAAATAAAATACATTATGAAAAAATTTTTACTTTCAATTTTTGCTGTGCTCTTTGCTTTTGCAGGAGTGCAGGCAGAAGAGGTGACAAAGAATGTTACTTTCTCGGATTATACCGCAGGTACTCAATATGCGGAAAATGAGAAACATGATTTGGGCGATGGCTTGGTAATTTATACAACTGCATGCCATTTTACAACTCAATTGAGAATTTACTCAAGTGCTACAAACAATGGTTATGTGGTTTCTGATGCATTGCCTGGAACTATTACAAAGATGACTTTTAATGCAGGATATAAAGTGGATAATATAGTCATCTATGGAAGCAATGACGGCTCTGTTTGGACACAGGTTGGTGAAGTTGCTGTAACATCTACATCATACAAAGATTATGCTTTTGATTTTACTGGCAGTTATACACGATTTAAACTGGATGTCAAAGGTGCAAACCAGATACGTATTGCAAAAATGTCTGTAACCTACACAACATCTGGCGAGGGCGGTGGCGAAACACCAGATCCGGTTGATGTGGCAGAACCTACATTCACTCCTGCCGATGGTACAACTTTCGATGAGAGTCTTAGTGTAACTATAGCAGCAGAGGATGGTCTTACAGTTTATTATTCAACAGACAACGAAGTTTCGTATACAAAGGGCAACACTGTAAATATCACCGAGACAACAACTGTTTATGCTTATGCAGAAGATGCGGAAGGTAACCAGAGTGATGTTGTCAGCGCAACATATACAAAGATTGTACCTATTGACCCCAATGCAAAAGAAGTGGACGCTACAATCTCTTTTGCTAGCACTGCGCAAAGAGCTTCGCAAAGTGCCTCAGAACAGGTTTGGCAGAATGAAGGTGTTACATTTACTAATTCAGGCAATGTTGGAAATTATTCAAATCCAGTGAGACTTTATGCTAATTCTAAGATTATAGTAGAGCATGAGGCAATGACAAAGATTCTCTTTGCTTGTAGTAGTTCTTCTTATGCGACTGCACTTAAAAATTCTATTGGTGCTACCGCAACTGTTAATGGAAGTAATGTAACTGTAACATTTGTAAATCCTGTAGATGAGTTTACTGTAGCAAGTTTGTCTGCGCAAGTTCGTTTGAATTCTTTGACCGTTACATATCTTACAACTCAAAAGGTTGTAAAGACTCCTGTGATTACACCTGAATCTTGTGGCTTCTATGCTGGAGAGAATGTTGAGGTAACCATCACTGCCGAAGAGGGTACAATATATTACACAACCGATGGCAATGAACCTACAACTTCAAGCGAGGTGTATTCAGTTCCGTTCACTGTTAGCGAGACAACAACCGTAAAGGCTATTGCGGTAGTAGATGGTACTGAAAGCGAGGTTGCAACAGCTATTTATACAAAGGGCATTGAGGGTTCAGTTGCAGATGCTCTTGATGCTTATGTAGATGGCGAGAGACTTCTTGCTGCAATAACCGGTTATATCGTTGGTTATGTAGATGGTAGTTCCGTTGGTGATGCTGGCGTAAGTTGTGTATTTGATTCAGAAGGTGCAGTGGCTACAAATATCCTTATTGCAGATGATCCATATGAAACTGATTATACAAAATGTCTCGCAGTACAGTTGCCTTATGGTGATGTACGTACAGCATTGAACCTACAGAGTAACCCAAACAACTATCAGGTGAAGGTTGTTATAAAGGGTTCTTTGGAGAAATATCTTAGTACAGCAGGCTTGAAAGATGCTGTTTCCGGTGAACTTATAGACGAACTTTATCATACACTCACTGTTACAGAAGCCGGCTATGCTACATTGTATGTTGGTTTCAATGCAAGAATTCCGTCAGTAGTGGAAGCATATACTGTAACAGCCGCAAATGACGGTTGGGTCTCTTTGACACAGGTGACTGGTGTTATTCCTTCGCAGACAGGTATTATTGTAAAAGCTTCTGCCGGAGATTATAAGTTCTTCTTGGGTGCAACAGCAACTGCTGACGTTACAGGCAACCTGTTGAGTGGTTCTGCTTACAGCAAGAATGTTTACGAAGAGGCTTATGTACTTGGCAATGTTGATGGCGTTGTCGGTTTCTACAAGGCTGAAATGACTGATGGTGCTTGGTTGAACAACGCCAACAAGGCATATTTGCCTGCAAGTGCAGTTCCCAACAAGAGTGCTGAATTCTATGGCTTGGATTGGAACGGCACAACAGGAGTAGAGAAAGTAGAAATCAGAAATGAGAAATCAGGAATCTATGACCTCACCGGTCGCCGTGTTGAGAATATCACAGCTCCCGGTATCTATATTGTAAATGGTGTGAAGAGAGTCATCCGATAAAGAATATTTGCAGATGGCAGGGCTGCCATCTGCAAATATATTATAAACTAAACATAATATAAACACTATGAGAAAGATTACTTTCATTCTGGCACTTGTGATGTCGATACTGTCATTCACAAATGCGAAAGCCGACAAGTTGCAGATAAGAAATGCGAAGTCGGACATAGTATGCTATTCAAACAATTATGAGAGTTTGGTCTATGATGGTAGATACGACACGAAATTCTGGTCGAATGGTAGTCCGCAGGCTGGTTATACATTCACTGTCTATTTGAATAGTTCTGCCAATGTGGGTGATATAAAACTCTATTTTGCCAATGGCGACCTGCCTACAGACGGTGCGCTAATTGAGGTCAACGACAATGGTTCTTGGGTTCAGGTTGGCGAGCCTTTGAATGGCGTGAAGGCAAATGATGTTGTGACGCGCAATGCTGGTGGCATATACACAAATGAGATAAGACTCCGATTTACGCAGGAATCGGCGTATTGGTTCCAATTGTTGGAGTTTGAGGTGTATGAGTATGAAGTAGCTATTCAGGAGCGTACAATCTCTGCTGTTGCAGGAGAGGGTGGCTCTGTAACAATCAACGGCGGTAGTGAGGCTGTCACCGGAACCGATGGGGTGCAGCTTGTTGCAACTCCCGATTATGGCTATAAGTTTGTTCGTTGGACGGTAGGCGGTGAGGAGGTTTCGACATCTGCCGAGTTTGTCGACAAAACAGACGGTGACAAGGAGTATGTTGCTGTCTTTGAGGAAATTGCAGATACCGATGAATGGTATGCTTCAATCTTAAAGCCCTCTTTCGGTAAGGCCGGAAATACTACATATATTAAGTCGGCGAGCCTGACAGGTGGTGTCGAGGCTGAGGTTACAGGTATCCCTGCAGAGATTGGCCAGACATGCGTTACCGGTGCAATTGAGGTGACTCCGGGTGCTGAGTTCAATCTTAATCTGACATATAAACTCAATTGGGGTGACCTTGCAATCTATCAGTTGGATAATGACGGTGTAACCAAGGAGTATGGCTACTATTTCGGTTCGTGGGAACCCGGCGGCAGCACAGCAAAGGTGGCTCAGTATATTGACGCTGATGGTATTTCGGTTACAGAAGTCGTCGATGAGATTTGTACCGCAACATTCCCTATCAGCATCAACGATAACCACAATGCAGGTGATGTAGTTGTTGTACGTGCCATTACAGGTGTGATGAATGATGCGACAAACTCTGCTTTTGAACAGGGTATTGTTGAGGGCGGTTATGTTGATTTCCTCTTTGTTGTAACCGAGCCTGAACAGACTGTAGATACAAGTGATTGGTCGACATTCTATCAACCTTATCCGGTGCATCTTCCCGAGGGAGTGAATGCCTATATTGTAACAGCTGCAAATAGTGGTTTTGTGACCCTGGTGCGGTTTGAGGGAACTATTCCTGCCAATACAGCCGTGATTCTGAATAATGGAGAACCAAAGGGCGAAGCAGTCGACGTTGATTTCAGTGCCAATTTGCTTAAAGGTACAACGGTAGATACATATTTAGAAGAGGAGGCTTATGTTCTTAGCAGGGTTGATGGCGTTGTCGGTTTCTACAAGGCTGAAATGACTGATGGTACTTGGCTTAACAATGCTGCCAAGGCATATTTGCCGGCAAGTGCAGTTCCCAACAAGAGTGCTGAATTCTATGGCTTGGATTGGAACGGCACAACAGGAGTAGAGAAAGTAGAAATCAGAAATGAGAAATCGGAAATCTATGACCTCACCGGTCGCCGTGTTGAGAATATCACAGCTCCCGGTATCTACATTGTAAACGGTAAAAAGATATTTTACTCGATAAGATGAACTAATAAAACTTAAAAAACATCAGATATGAAGAAAACTTATGTATCGCCTCTTTTTGCAGAGGTAAACGTAGAGACCGAGGCAATGCTTGCAGCCTCGTTGAATGTCGGAGGTAATGACCAGACAGTAGATACATCTGCTCCCGGAGCCCAGCTTGACGGCGGTCGCCGCGGTGAATGGGGCAACCTGTGGAAGTAACAATAAAGGCGAGGAAAATTTCCTCGCCTTTATTGTTACTTCCGGGTTGCCCCATCGCGAGTTTTGCAGCAATGGTCACGCGCAGCACAGACGCAGTTTGTGCCGCGTGGGTTGCGAAGAGCAAAACGAGTCAATGGGGAACCTTATGTAAATATTCCCCCACGAACGAAGTGGAGTCGCGAAAGCGACTCCTTTGATACGCGCAGCAATTGTCGCAAGAAGTGCGGCAAATTTGCTTCTTTCGGAATATTGTTGTATTTTTACACGATAATAGGGTTGGTGTCCTGTTGCCTCATTGGTAATGATTGTCAGGCGCTGTAGGATCACCACAACATATATGCCCTTTTGGCCTTTAATACTACATCGATGTCGGTTGAAATAGTTAGAGTAGATAACAAAGTTAAATTGAAGAAGTTCGTCCGCTTTGGCCGTGAGCTCTACAAGAACAACAAGTATTATGTCCCCGAACTCTTCGAGGATGTGATGAATACGTTGGACAAGAAAAAGAATGCTGCTTTCGAGTTCTGCGATGCCGACTATTTCCTCGCATACAAGGATGGTGTGCTTTCAGGGCGCATAGCTGCAATAATAAATCACAGGGCAAACGAAAAATGGGGGCATAAGGCAGCCCGTTTCGGTTGGGTCGATTTTATCGACGATGCCGAAGTCGTGGATGCTTTGTTCCGGACTGCGGAATCTTGGGCTGCCGAGCATGGTATGAGCGAGATTCACGGGCCGTTGGGTTTTACCGACCTCGACCGCGAAGGAATGCTGGTTGAGGGATTCGACCGTATAGGTACAATGGCGACAATGTACAATCATCCCTATTACCCGAAGCATATGGAGCGCATGGGTTACAGGAAGGATGCCGATTGGGTAGAGTACCTGCTGAAGATTCCTGCTGCGCCATGGGAGAGGGCAAGGCGTTTGTCGGCTCTTGTTGAACGCAAATATGGACTTTCTGTGGTTAAGTGCAAATCAAGGTCGGAATTGGCAAAACGTTATGGAGAAGCTCTCTTTACACTTGTAAACGAATGCTATTGCGAACTGTATGGATTCACTTCATTGACCCAGAAGCAGATAATGCAGTATATAAAGATGTACATTCCGCTAATCGATCTGCGTCTCATATCGTTAGTGGTCGACAAGGATGATAATCTGGTTGCAATAGGTGTCAGCATATATTCGCTTGCCGAAGCTCTGCGCAAGGCAAAAGGAGAGCTCTTCCCGTTCGGGTGGTGGCATTTTGCCAAGGCTCTGTTCATAAAGCCTCCCAAACGCCTCGACTTCCTTCTTGTGGCAGTGAAGCCGGAATACCAGTCCAAAGGGGCTTTCGCGATGATATTCAATGACCTGTTGACAAACTATCAGGCAATGGGTATAGTGGATGTGGAGAGTAATCCGGAACTGGAACTCAACAAGAAGATGCAGAGCCAATGGGACGATTTTGAGAAGGTGCAGCACAAGCGGCGCAGGGCATACAGAAAGGAACTGCAGCTTTTTTGCGACGATGACAGACTGCTTTTGTAACAAGTTATTTACTACATAGATGACCGAGGATAACAATTTGGAATTTAACGTGAATGTGCCGGATGCGGCTGCCTACACAGATGAATCGATACGCCACTTGAGTGACGTTGAACACATACGTCTGCGTCCCGGTATGTACATTGGAAAGTTAGGTGACGGTTCGCAGAGTGACGATGGTGTATATGTCCTGCTTAAAGAGGTCATCGACAACAGTATCGATGAGTTCAAGATGGGTTTCGGAAAACGTCTCGAAATCGATATCGTGGATAACCACACGGTGACTGTGCGCGACTATGGCCGAGGCATTCCTCAGGGAATGATGATAGAGGCAGTGAGCAAACTGAATACCGGAGCAAAATATGACGATAAGGTCTTCAAGAAGTCTGTGGGCTTGAATGGTGTCGGTCTCAAAGCTGCAAATGCCCTGAGTACAAGTTTTGAGGTGCGCAGTTATCGCGACGGTGTTGTACGTATAGCTGTGTTCGATAAAGGAGTGCTTGTGAGCGATGTCACGGAAAAGAGTGCCGATGAGAATGGTACGTACGTTTCCTTTACTCCCGACAATACGCTGTTCCGCAATTATGAGTATCGAAGTGCATATGTAGAGACTCTGTTGCGCAACTATACATATCTGAATACCGGTTTGACCATAATGTTCAACGGCAAAAGGATTCTTTCGAGAAACGGACTTGCCGATTTGCTGAGCGACCGCATGACAGCCGATGCCCTGTACCCTATAATACACCTTAAAGGTGAGGACATAGAGATTGCATTCACACATGCACAGCAGTATGGCGAGGAGTATTACTCTTTTGTGAACGGACAGCATACATCGCAAGGAGGAACTCATCAGAGTGCTTTCAAGGAACTTGTGGCACTTACTATACACGACTTCTTCTCGGCAAAGAATTTTGAGTATTGTGACATAAGGAACGGTATTGTTGCTGCAATAGCGGTGAATATACAGGAACCGGTATTCGAGAGTCAGACCAAAGTGCGCCTTGGTTCTACAACGGTGGCACCCGACCCGGGAAGTATGAGTGTGAAGAAGTTCATCAGTGACTTCGTCAAGGAGGAACTTGATAATTTCCTTCACAAGAACCCCGATGTGAGTGATGTCATCCTGTCGAAGATTCAGGCTTCGGAGAAGGAACGTAAGGAACTCGCAGGTCTCACAAAACAGGTGAGGGAGAAAGCCAAGAAGGTGAATATGCACAACCGCAAACTGCGCGATTGCCGCATACACTATAATGATACGCGAGGCGACCGTATGGACGAAAGCTGCATATTCATAACCGAGGGCGACTCGGCAAGCGGTTCTATAACAAAAAGCCGTGACGCAAATACACAGGCTGTCTTCAGCTTGCGCGGAAAACCGCTTAACTGTTTCGGTCTCAGCCGTGCTGTCGTGTATCAGAACGAGGAGTTCAATCTGTTGCAGGCTGCGCTTAACATTGAGGACGGGCTTGAAGGTCTGCGATATAACAAGGTCATTGTTGCCACTGATGCCGATGTGGACGGAATGCATATCCGCCTCCTGATGATAACTTTCTTCCTGCAGTTCTTCCCTGAACTCATAAAGAAAGGCCATGTGTACATCCTGCAGACTCCATTGTTCCGTGTGCGCAACAAACGTAAGCAGCCGAGAGGGAAAAAGGCCGCAGAGGAGCGCAAGGAGCATAAGGGCGACTTTGAAACAATCTACTGTTACAGCGAAGAGGAGCGTCTCGAAGCTATAGAGAAACTTTCTCCCAATCCTGAGATTACACGTTTTAAGGGCCTTGGTGAGATTTCTCCCGATGAGTTCCGTAACTTCATCGGTCCTGATATGCGTCTTGAACGTGTCGAAATGCACAAGGATGACAAGGTGGAGGAGCTGTTGGCTTACTATATGGGAAAGAATACCATGGAGCGTCAGAACTTCATTATAGACAATCTTGTTGTCGAAGAGGACAAGGCAAACGGTGAGGAGTGACGGTTATGGAGAAGAGGATTGCTTTGTTTGCCGGAACGTTTGACCCGTTTACACGTGGGCATCACAATCTTGTGTTGCGCGCTCTTTCCATGTTCGACAGGGTTGTCGTTGCCGTAGGCTGCAATATCGGCAAGAGTTGTATGTTCGCGGTAGAGGAGAGGGTTGCGGCAATCGAGGCTGTATATGCCGGTGAAGCGCGCGTGTCTGTGATGTCCTACAGCGGACTCACAATTGATGTTGCAAAGGAGGTCGGCGCTACAGTGCTGCTGCGAGGTGTGAGGAGTGTAAAGGATTTTGAGTATGAGCGTGAGATTGCCGATGTCAACAGGCAAATCGGCGGTATCGAGACCGTGCTGCTGATGTCGGCTCCCGAGTATGCATCGTTGAGCAGCAGCGTTGTTCGCGAGCTTATTGTTTATGGCAAGGATGTATCGTCCTTGCTGCCATGACTAATGTAATGTGTTGAAGATGAAAAGAATATTTTTTATGATGACTCTGCTTGTGCTTGCCTTGTCGGCGAGAGCACAGGACCTGCCCGACCACTTGTTGAAACTCATGTACACGGGCAACATTATTTCGCGTTTTTATGTCGATGATGCCGACAATGACAAGATTACAGAGGCCGGTATCAGAGCTATGCTCAAGGAACTCGACCCACACTCCACATATAGCGATGCCAAGGAGACAAAGGCTTTGATGGAGCAGATGCAGGGCAGCTTCGGCGGCATAGGAATACAGTTTAACATAGCATCGGACACCTTGTATGTGATACAGACAACAGCAAACGGTCCGTCGGAGCGTGCCGGCATATTGGCAGGTGACAAAATCGTTACCGTGAACGATACTGTTATAGCCGGTGTGAAAATGGAACGTAGTGATATCATGTCGCGTCTGCGTGGCCCGAAAGGTACAAATGTGAAACTCGAGGTGGTGCGCCGTGGCATTGACAGGAAACTGCTGTTCAATATTGTGCGTGACAACATTTCGACCGAGACTGTAGATGCCTCGTATATGATAGACAAGACAAATGGCTACATACGCATAACTTCGTTCGGTGCCAAGACCCATGAGGAGTTTGTGTCGAAACTTGATTCATTGAAGGCTCTTGGAATGAAGAACCTTATCCTTGACCTTGAAGGAAATGGGGGCGGCTATCTTACTGCAGCGGTCGATATTGCCGGTGAGCTCATTGATGAGGCAAAACTTGTTGTATATACCGAAGGAAAGAACAATCCGAGGTTTGACTACATATCAAGAGGCGGCGGCCGTTTCCGCAAGGGGAATCTTGTTGTAATGGTTGACGAGACATCGGCTTCGGCATCTGAGATTCTTGCAGGAGCTATACAGGATTGGGACCGTGGTGTCGTTGTAGGCCGCCGCAGTTTCGGCAAGGGCCTTGTACAGCGTCCTTTCCAACTCCCCGACGGCTCTATGATACGTCTTACCATAGCACGCTATTATACACCTACAGGGCGATGCATACAGAAACCCTATGACAACGACTCTGTAAGCTATGAGGATGACCTTATGCACCGTTACAACCATGGAGAGATGACATCTGCCGACAGCATACATTTCCCCGATTCACTGAAGACATACACGTTGCGTCTAAAGCGTCCTGTATATGGCGGAGGCGGTATCATGCCCGACTACTTTGTTCCGGTCGATACACTCAAGTATACAAAGTATCACCGTGCACTCTCTGCCAAAGGGTGTATTATACAGACTTCGTTGCGCTATCTTGACGAGAACCGCAGTCTGCTTGTGTCAAAATACAAGGATATAGAGGATTTCGACAAACGGTTTACTGTGAGTGATGCCTACATGGCAATGTTGCGCGAACAGGGTGTCAAGGATAGCGTTAAACTTTCAGGTGGTGAGGAAGAGTTTGAACGCTCGCGTCCCGAACTGGCAAAGCAACTGAAGATGCTTATTGCGCGTGACCTTTGGGACATGAGTGATTTCATGATGATTTACAACCGCACCAGCGACAATTTCAAGAAGGCATACGAACTCATACAGGTAAAGAATCACGACAAACTTCTGATGAAGGAGAAGTGATACGCGCGTGGGTCCGGCATCATTATGCTGTGCCGGATGCACAAGCCTTTCTGCACACGGCAAGCACTCTCTTTTCGTCGGCAGTGGTTGTTGCAAGGATATAGCATTCTCCTCCGTCGGACAGCTTCAGCCTTTTGCGGAGTTGTTGTGTGCTTTCGGGGAAGTTGCGCACTGTGATGTTGGCCTTTTTCAGGGCTTGTATCTCTTTTATGTCGCTTTTTGAGAACCCGTAGACCTTTTCCACTTCAAATATGCGTCCGGGGAAATCTTTTATGAGTTGCTCCGAGGTATAAAGCTGGCTGTTGGGGTGCAGTTTCTCTATGCCCATGTGTGTCGCAAGAGTGCGGTAGCAGCCGGCTTTCTGTATCGCTGCATTAGGCTCATAGAGGTATCGGCCTATCGTGTTGCTGTATGCGGTTGCAGTGCATGTCTCCTCGTTTGCAGTGAATGTAAACTCTTCAGTCCTGTTCTTCTGTATGTTTACGCAGGTAATGGGGCTGTCGGCACCCTTGCTCTCTCCAAGAATGAAGAGCAATTCCTTGCATTCGTTGTTTACGGCAACGACATGTATGGCTTCAATGCTACGCAGTTGTTTGTTTGCTGCTGTTATGTCGAGCATAGGTGAGCATTTTACCATAATTCTTTGTGCTTTCTCAAGCAATGTCTGTTCGAGTGCGGTAACATCCGGTTCGCAATCGCTGAGCAGGACGACCTTGTGTCCGCTGTTGTCACGTCGTGCAGGGTCTATGAATATCCAGTCCTGTGGCGGCAGGGCCGTGAGCGCAGCCTCGCAGTTGCCGTTGATTACATCTATATGTGTCATCCCTAATAAACCGAAGTTCTCCTTTGCTATTCCGCACAGCAGGGCATTACGTTCAATGTATGTTGCGTGCCTGAAGTTGCGTGCCATATAACTGCAATCTATACCGAATCCTCCTGTGAGGTCGGCAAGTGCTTCGCCACCGGCAATTGTGGCTTTGTATAGTGCTGTGGCTTCGCTTGAACACTGTTCCATTGATATTTTCGGCGGATATATGATTCCTTCTGTGGCAGCCCATGCAGGAAGTTTTTCCTTTGCTGTCTGCCAACCTTCTATCTGCGTCACAGCCTCCCGAATGTCTATTGACGGATAGCGTTTTGCCTGAAGGGCAAGCGTGCGCGTGTCTTCGTTGCGGTGCTTTGCAATGAACTCTTTTGTTTCCTGGCTGAACATATCGGGGTCTTTAGTTCTTGTTCAATATTATGAGGGCTGCAATGGTTCCCGGGACCCACCCGCATAGGGTAAGCAGAAAAACAATCAGTACTGAGCCGCATCCTTTGTCTATGACGGCGAAAGGTGGGAAGAATATAGCAAGCAGAGCTCTTATCAATGACATGTTTTATCTGTTTTTGGGGTATTTGGCGCAAACTTACGATTTTTTTTGCAATATATGAAACATTCTCCTTGCCGAGCCTTCATTCTCACTCTGCCTGCCTCTGCAGAAACCGGATACAACAAAAAACGTCTGCCCCTTTGCAGGAGCAGACGCGGTATTTAAGGTTAAAGTCTTATTAGAGCTTTGGACCTGCAGCAACGAGAGCCTTACCTGCCTCATTGCCTGTGTACTTGGTGAAGTTCTTGATGAAGCGACCTGCCAAATCAAGTGCCTTCTCTTCCCACTGAGATGCATCAGCATATGTGTCGCGTGGGTCAAGGATTGCAGGGTCAACACCGGGCAACGCTGTAGGAACAACGAAGTCGAAGTGTGGGATAACCTTTGTAGGAGCAGTGTCGATTGAGCCATCGAGGATAGCGTCGATGATACCGCGTGTATCCTTGAT
>JAEIGA010001441.1_pt1 | contig 37168 bp, 51 predicted proteins | sample 9270691 | NCBI WGS metagenome assembly JAEIGA01 (sample SAMN17057246, study PRJNA624740) | gut metagenome | biome: biome; isolation source: fecal sample | host: Bos grunniens | place: China: Xizang | collected 2019
TTCTACAAGTGTAATCAATGTGAAATTACAAAGTAGAGCGATACAAAACAAAACCGATATTCTTACTCTTTACAAAAATGAATATGAAAAGAAATTATTTGTTCCTGAAACTTACGAGCAAATGATAGAGAGAGAATTAAAAGAGCAAGAACAATACGAAAAAGAACATAGTGTTGAAACTGAAATCGTTGATAGCAAAGAAAACGAAAATGGTGTTGCACTAATTCCACAAATAGAATAGAATAATAGAGTGATAATTCGTAAGACATATCACATTTGCGTTCCTTTCTACCGAGAATACCAAGTTGTAATGCCATCTTGGTATTTTCTTTTGCCCCCTACTTTTTAGGTCATAATCTCAATTTTTCGTATTTTTTATGCACTTTTTTGGAAATATAAACAAAAGTATTGGTTATAATCTTAAAAAATATGGGACTTGGGTTTATTTTTTTATATATTCAATGTTCATATTTGTTCCCAAAATCAAAAATCGTAGGGTAGGAAAAAGTCGGTAGTTGATTACCGATTTCAAAAACAACCGATTTCACGAGCAAAACACAAGTGTCTTGAATAATTTGTCGGCAAAAGTATAAAAGTGTCTTAAATCGCCTGTTTAGTGCCTTAAAATAAAAAACACACGATTACTCTACTCTCGTGTGCTGTATACTATGCTATGACTGGAAAAGTTTTATGATTATTTGGAAAAGGAAGAAAAGATATTTCAAATAAACAAATCAATTAAGTAGGAATCAAAGAACGAGTGCTTAAAGTAGAGTCAAGCATAATTATTGTAAGTGATAGACAAAAAGAAAACAAGTGTTAATGCACGAACACTTGTTTTGTAGCAGTATTGTTTTTGGAGGCACTGCTAATGGGCTTGTAATAATACTACACTATGCGATAATGTTTCGCAAGTCATTTGGTAATAAATCAATAACTTTTACTTCAAGAGCATTTGCGATTTTGATAAGAGTTTCTAATTTCGCTTGTGTGATTTCGGTTGATCCACTCTCTAACTTTTGAATAGTCAACAATGAAACCCCACTAAACTCTGCTAATTGTCGCATTGATAAATTGCTCTCTTTTCTAATTCTTTGTAAATGTAATAATCTCTCACTCATAATAATTCTCCCTTTAATACATCAAACTCTCTTGCAGTAAGATTTTTACTTTGATTAACATTTTTTGAAAAGTGATTATACTGTTTTACATTTTCACTTTTTATCAATAAACCAACATCAACTTCTTTCTCTTTGATAATTTCAAATGCTTTAAGTTTTGGTTTAATGTCTTTTGCATAATCTCTAATCATTAAGTTATATTCTTCCTTAATCATTTCGTAATCTTGCTTTAAGACCTTATATTCTTTAAGTGCAGTTTCAATTAAGTTAAGTTTCTCATTAGCAACATCACTAATAATTAACGATTTGCATAAACCATTTCTTAATTCTCTAAAATATTCTAAACCTTTACTCATTTTCTTCTCCTTTACCTGTTAGGAACTCATTTAACACATCAGTTAATGTTTGTTGTAGTTCTTCTTCTTTTTCACTTGGCTCAACCAAATCTTCGTTGGTCGGCATTTTTCTAATGTCCATCATGGTCGGCACATACCAACCACTTATCGCTCGTGCATATAACCCAAGTCTTACACCTTTCCGCTTTTCTCCATTAAGTTCAAACTCGGTTGTGTAATATCGGCATAAACCATAGACTTGGCAGCATTGACCCCTTTTAAGAGTAAGAGTTTGCCTACGAGCATGGTTTTCGTAAGCGAGAACTAATCTTGTTCTATGTTCCTTGAAGAAACCAAAGTTTACATAAATTAAGTCTTGATTCTCGCCTTTTACAACACGATAGACAATGCCGATACCATAGAATAGTCTATACCTTTTTCCCCTGTGTTTAGCACTACCGAATAGCATTAGACTTTCGCCAAGTGGGTTTTCCGTAGTTGCAGATATGGTTGGGGTAATTAAGTCGGCATCTTCTTCTTTAAGTTTTGCTAATTCATCTTTAATGTTTGCCATAGTTTCTCCTAAATCTCTTTCGTGTATGGTTTAGTTCCTTTAAGTGATATTTACCCAACAGTTTTAACCAAGCCATTTTTGACTTATGTTCCATTTTTGCATATATTTTTGCTAAAACTAATTCTGCATCACTATTTGTAATTTTAGGAATAGGAATAACCATACCTTTATCATTGTTTGGAATAGGTTTATTGTGCCACTTTGCCATAATTCCTTAATTTCCTTTCTAATCGTTCTAAATACTTTTTATTTTGGCGATAAGTATGTGGGTTGGGTTTATTCCTTAATATCTCGTTAACTCGCCTAATTTCGGCTTTTAACTCGTTTTCGTTCATAATGTTCACAATTTTTAGCCCTTTCTTTTGCGTGCATTTCACCTATGTATTTTTTATTCTTATCGCAACATAGTTCGTAATATAAATCTTCATAATAACTATGTATGCAATTTTCACAATTTTTATTCATCATCTTCTCCAAATAAATCTAATTGTTCGTAGTCGGTTGAGAATAAATCAATTTGCCCTTTTTGGTCGCTACCATTCAAACGATCCAAACTAACTTGATACCACTTTTTATCTTTTTCAAAACCGATATAATTAACACCCAAATCTTTACAAGCAACAAGAGTAGTAGAAGTTCCTGCAAATGGATCAAACACAGTCATCCCTTTTGTAAAACTTTTTTCAATATGATTCTTTACACACTCATAAGGTTTAATAGAACTATGTTTATATTTTTCCTTATCAAACATATTTATCGGTGCAGAGTAGATTTTGAACGAGTTTTGGTATGTATCTTTTCCATAAAACTTTTGTTTGCCTTTCTCTACAAAGAATAAACAATATTCAATATCATCAACATATCGTTTGGCATACATAGGCATAGGGTTGGTTTTATGATAACCGAGTATTTTATAATCGCAGCCCTTTTCGTTTACAAAGTAGTTCATATAATCAATGATTTGTTTGTCATTACACCATATATATATATATATATATATTTCATTATTCTAACAAACTCATCTAACAAGGATCGTGAAACACCATTAGACATTTCTTGTATATGTTTTTGTGTAGATTCTGTGATTATTCCTTGTTCCTTTAATCTTTCTCCAAAACCACTTTCATACAAATATGGTGGGTCAGTGTAGATTCCATCAACACTATGGTCTGGAATTAACTTAATCAATTCATAGCAATCGCCACAATATATATTGTTTGGTTTAATTTCCATATTGCCTACTCGCTTTCATTTCGTTGAAAATGTCATTGATTTTCTCTGTGATTTTATCAATTTCATCGCCCACTAAATCTTGCAAACTTTTTCTATCAAGAATAATAACTCTCTTTCCGTTAGTTAATGTTGCTTCTACATTTACTTCGTTGTGGGTTTGTTCAATGTGTAATTCCACTATTTGATTTACATTGATATAACGATAGATACAAGTTCGGTTTCCGTATAATGAATCGCATACCTTAATAAATTGTTTCATTGTTTTACTATTTCCCTTTCTACATAGTTTTCTACTATCTTAATATGTTCGTGTTCTTCATTTACAAATGGGCTTATTAGAGATACCAACACAGGAACAACGATGCTATCTCCTGCTACATGGTAAATTGCACTATCACTTAACCCAATATCTCGTAATGCTTGATAATCGCTTTCGGTAAAGCCCATTAGTTTCATACACTCGCAAGGAGATAATTTCCTAATTCTTAATTGTTTATTCATAGAGTTCCCCCCCCCCACTTGATTTCATAATCATAGGCATACCACTGAATCCGCTTGTTTTGGTAGTTAGAGTAGAACTGACATCGCTTTCAACCCTACCCCTAATGCCCTCATCATATCGGTAGTCCACCACTTGTAATTCTTCATTTTTTACTTTTGTTGCCATTTTGTATCTCCACTACATAGATTTCATTACTCGCATTTACTCGTGTGGTTATTGTGGGTGCTATATCTTTAATAACCTTTTGATTATAAGTATCTAACATAACCCCCCCCCCACACTTTTTGAGTTTTCAGTAATTTTTTAAGTTTTTTGTTCATCTTCTACTACAACTCCAATATCGTTTCCACCCCTACAAGAGAGTGTTTGAGTGCTGCCTTTTTGGACATTGCCCCTTTGGTATTCCATACGACCACAGATATTAACACCATCACCATCTTGTGCCACTAAATAACCTTGTTCGTTATTGTTTTTTATAAACAACCCCCCCCTTGTTAGTTCCGTAGTTTGAATTGCTTGACCTAAATTATGATTACCTGTGGTTATGGTTGGGCTAACACCACTTGGATCATAAATATCTTTTGCGTGGTGTCCGTTTCCATAATTTCCAACTACATTTACTTTGTTAGGGATAGTGTCCTTTACCAACACCATACCACTGTGTTCTTCCCCTGCTCCCCTTGCGGTCAAGGTTGGACTTACTCTCTCTCTCTCTCTCTCAATGTCTATCGCATTATCAAGTGGTTGTTGTTGCGATTTCCATTGAGATATGCGATTTATGGTATCATCATCAAGGTAGTATTTCTCATCAACTTCTTTTTCTAATAAGTCTTTTAATCGGTATTTAAGTGGTATCTTACAAGGGAAATCGTAAGCATATTCGCCAAGAATACTAATCATAAAACATCTTCTTCTATTTTGTGGTATTCCGTAATTCTTTGCATTTAAGATTTTAACATAATTTGAATAACCAAACTTGCGTAATTGTTCTTCCCATTTTTTGAAATGCTCTATGTTATTTTTTCCAACAACTTCTGGGACATTTTCCATTAGCAGTATAGTGGGTAGAGTGCTATGCTCTCTCTCTCTCTCTCTAATTATTATTTCTATTTCCAAAAGTAGTCCAGAACGAGTGCCGCCATCGGCTTGGCTTGTAGCCATACCTTGTCTTTTACCTGCGAGCGATAAATCTTGGCAAGGGAACGAATAAGTCAATATGCTTGTTTGTTTTTTTGGTAATTCTCCCAGGTCGCTGCCTTTAACTTCCATAATGTTGATTAGGTTATGGGTTGCCACACAGTTATTGTAAGCATTTCTCACCCACTCAATAGGTTTCTTTTTGAGTTGATCCATTGTAAGTGGCTCGTTGTAATTCACACTTGTTCCGTTAATTCGTTCAAGCATTTCTTCTTTGGTCTTGTCTTTTGAGTAGTCAGTCTTATCTTTAATGTGTATCGCATTATACCCACAATATGAGTTGTAAGCCCATTCGCAGATTTTAGATTTCTCTTTATCTATTTCAATGCCAAGAACCGAAAGTGCTTTGTGTTGTGCGCCAATACCTGCAAACATTTCTAATAAGATTACAGGTTGTTTGATTTTGTATTTAGGTGCGATATATTCCCACAAAGTTAATTGTTGTTCTAATCTATCGCTCATAATTTGCCACCCAAGTTCAAGTATGTTGTTTCATCAATTTCTTGCACTTCATCAGTTCTTAATCTCACAAAGTATTTGTCTTTCTTCTTAAACACTTCTTTGACTAACTTTTCACTAATGAAGTAGTGTCTATCTTTTACCTTAATCATTTCAGCAACTCCTTTAATAAGTCATATTCTTCTTGGGTTTTTAAGACTCTATCTAAATGCTCATCCCCCCAATAAAGTTGTTTCATAGTTTCAACATAAGTTTCCCAACTTTCTCCGTTTCTAATAAAAGCAATATCATTGATAGATAAACCTTTCTCTTTAACAATCTCAAATGCTTTGAGTTTCTTTTGGTCTTGTTCATTTACTACTTTAACTTGGCATATATGTTCAATGCGCGATAGTCCATATATCTTTTTGTCATTTATTATTACATAACTACCATTATTGTCTTTACCAATTCCAACTTCTCCACCAACTACATCAAATGAAGTATTTTGATTTGAAACTCTTATTACATCATAGTATTTCATAACAATTTTAATTCTCCTTTACTTCCACACCACATTGAAGTATCTCTTTTTTGCAGCCACAGATATATTCTGTTTCAAGCATTACAACAAAGCGGTTTTTTGTTTCTTTGATTAGTTCGCAACTATCATTTTGTGAGTTTTTGAATAAGTCGGTAATAGTAATTGTCTTTCCATTGTCTTTTAACCACTCAAACGCCTTTTTTAAGACACTTTTGTCGGTGCTTGGAATATTTATACCATTTCTCTCAAAAATCTCTAAAATTGCCTTATCTATTTCTTTTTCAAATAATTTGGTTTCTTTGTCGCAAAAGTTCACTATTGCTTTTGCTCTATCATAAGTTCCCAAGCCACTTAAATCTTGTGTGAGATATAAACACTCGTTATCTCTAATTACTTTTGCAAAACTCATAACTTATCTCCTGTAAAGGTCATCATTGATTCGGTTGCAATTAACCCTACAAAGTTTTGGATCGTGCTTTCCACTTATATCTAATGGTTTCGTGCAAACCCACTCTATCAATGGGTGGTAAACACCATCACTTAACTTAATCATAAACATTTCTAACTCGGTGCTATAATCAATATCTCTACCAATAGTGCATGGGCTTTCAATTACTTCCATAAGGTCATCATCAGTAGTGTATGGGTGTTTTTGGTTAGCAACCTTAATTGCTTGGTCTAAACTTAACTCAACAATTACATCAATAAGTTTTCCATCTTTTCTAACTTCAAACGCTTTCATATTTGTTCCTTTCTATATGCCGATATATTCTTTCCATTGTTTTTGTTGTTCAGGTGTTAGGTCAGTCCAATACTCAACCCCAAACATTTTTTGAAAAGTCATATCATCATCTATATTTGGTTTATCTTGGTTTACATTGGTTTCATTTATATTATCTTCCTTTAATGGTTTCTTACCAAATATGTATTCGTTGTTCTTTAAGTAAACCATATCTCTAAATGAACCATAATTAGTCCATAAACCTTTTTTAAGTTTGTTGTGGAAGAACCAATGCCTAATTAAGTAAACCCTATTGTAGTGGCTATCTTTGAACTCATAGAGATAACCTTTGTCTAATAAGTCTTGTAATGCTGTTTCGTAGGTGTTTTCAAGTAAAGACATATTCTCATTTTTCTCAAATACACTATCGTTGAGTTTTAGCGAATTGATTAGGTCTTGTGTGTTGTCTACAAAGCCCAAGTCATCGGCAGCAAATAGCATTGAGAGATATAACAACTTTGCTTTATTTGAAACATTGACTTTGAAACTACCTGCATTTAAGAACTCGCAATTTACTAATCTATGTTTTGCCATAAGTGTTTCCTTTCTAAATATCGTATTTTTCAAACCACCACTTTTTAACGATTTTAAGTGCTTTATCAAGTGTTTCACTTTCCATCATACCAAAGTGGCATTGTTCTTTTTCTATGCCTAATTCCTGTGCGAGTTTTTCGTAATAGATTTCTCGCTCATCGTGGTTTTTCCACAACTTATCAAACCAGTCATGAATCTCTGCTCTTTTCTTTCTTGTATCAAAGTCGGCAAGTGGACCATAAGCGATTTCTTTATCGTGTGGGTATGTTCCTACCCAAGCATGACACTCGGTGCAGTAATACACAAACCCACTTACACTTTTGTCTTTACTTGCTTTGTTGTAGATGACCTTACCACCACAGAGATTACAAGTTGTCGGTTTCGGATCGTAATTCATATTCTTTAATCACTCTCGCAAATGTGGTAGCAGAGATATTACACATTTCACAAATCTCTTTTACATAGTAGCGACCATCTCTATATAAGGCATAGATGTTTTCTCGGTCTTGTTTGGTAAGGTGTTTGAACTTTGGTTTGTGAGTTGTGGTAATTTCCTTTTCTTCGGTTTCGGTAATGTGTTTGCTATTAGTAGGCACTAATGTATAAAACCTTTTGTCGCAACATTGTAATTTATAACAACTTTGCTTTAACTCATTTTTACCGATACCGATTACATTTCTCCACTCATTGAAATACTTAACTCTAATTACCATAATTCTCGTTCTCGCTTAATCTTGGTAATCTTGTATTAAATGTCGCTTGCTGCTCTTGTGGTAGGTGGTCTTTGGTGTATTCCTTAATAGTCCAATAATCGCCATGTTCGTAGCCACTAACATAGATAATCTTTGTGTTTGGCTCATCAGGACTAATACCATCAACCATTTCTAACACAGGTCTATTCAAGAAAGCATTATCAATATCATATTCAATTTCTTTAATAGTGTTAGGTATTCTAAATCGGTCTAACTCTTTTGATTTTAACATTTGAGTAATCTTTGTTTGTTTGGCTATTTCGCTTTTCTTTTGGTTTTTAGGGTTTGCCAACCACCTTGCGATTTCCTTTTCATACCAACCATCTAAATCAGCGATTTTGTTTTGTAATTTCTTTAAGTATCTTGTTTCACGAGTGCGAATAATCTTATTTTCAATATCAATATCGTTATGGGTGTGAGAAGTGAGTTTGGCACAATACCATAACCCACTTCCGTTTTTGCTACCGATTTTAACAGAGATACCCTTTTTACGAGATAAGTTATAAAGCACACTATTCAATGTTTTCATAGGCATCTCCTTTGTTAAACATTTCTTTGTAAGATACAACACCTGTTAACACCTTATCGCCTCTACAAGTCGCACATTTGCCACAGTGCTTTGGCTCAATTTCGCCTTTTTTAATCGCTTGGAATCTTGGTGCTAATTCTTTAACCAATTCAAGTGCTTTATCTAAATAGTCTTGGTCAATTTCAATTAGTGCTTTATCAGGGTTTTCTTCTTTGGTTGTTGCTGCGATAATAAATGGTAGTTTAAGACCTGTGTTTTGTCTTACGATTTCTTGATAAATAGCACCTTGAATATCGTAGCCATATGCCTCAATGAAATCGCACTTTTTATGCTTTTCTTCCACCCAAGTAAGTTCGGTAATGCTTTTCATAATTTTTTGATCCACGATACATAACCCATTATGGAAACTATCAATTTTAATCTTAAATGGAACACCTGCGATTTCGCCAACCATAATGACTTGTTTATCGCCATTAAGGTATTTCATTAACATTTTATCGCTTTCAATGGTCTTAATCACATCTCCAATACCCTTAAATGGTGCTTTTAATTCCCCTGTGCGAGAGTTAATCATATCTGCGCCATATTGTTCCAAGAATTGGTCTAATTCGTTTGAGAAATAGGCATCAATGTAGCCACCGAATAGTAAGGCATCAGTCTTTTCTTCAACGAGTTCGCCTTTGACTTTTGCAAGGGCTTCGTTTTCACATTTAAGGAAAGACTTGAATTGCGAACTTCCCATATAAAGTTCTTCGTTCTCTTGTAAGAAATAGTTTTCATTTGTAAGAGTATAGTTCTCTATGATTTCGTTAGCGATTTCTTCGCCATATTCTTTAACTAATGTTTCTTTTAATCCCATAATTATTTACCACCTAATGCTTTATAAAGTTGTTGTCCTTGGTGTTCGGTTAATTCTCCAATACTACCAACCCCAAAGTTATTGGTCATATAGGTTTTGAATCTATTGTATTTATCGGCATCGTATTTACCTGTGATAGATGTGATTTTGTTTTTAGTTTCTTCGCTAATAGCACTTTCTTCAAGGAAACTATCGCCAATACCTTTTGTGGCATCTGCTAAAACATCTTTCTTTGGTGCTTTTTCGCCTGTTTGAGCGACTTTTGTGTTTCTTGGGTATTGGAACACTATATCTTTACCAAAGTTCGTTGTAATGACTAATTTTGAGATTTGGTTTTTGTTATCGTATTCAATGACTTCTACATCAAAGAACTTGCTATCTTTGAACTCAACAGGTAATTTGATTTTTGGTGCATTGTATAGACTTCTGCCGATACCCCATGCAAACCCTGCTCTTTTGAAACTATCACTTGCTTCACCTTTAATGGCTTCGGTTTGGCTTTCATCACCTGCATCACCTTTTGCAACCCATAATGGTTCTTTGGTGGTGTCATCATAATTCACATTGATAGCGACTTCGCAAATCATTGTGTTTTTAACTTGGTAGAATCTCTTGGTCCAATTAAAGCAACCAACTGTTTCATCGAGTATGTTCGCATCTACACGAGCGGTCTTGTAGAGTAGTAATGTGCTACCTGCACCCACTCTAACTTCAATTTCATCTTTTGTTAAGTTCCTAAACTTTAATTCTTTCATTTTGTTCTCCTTTCATTTAGTCGCTTATTTTGTAAGGGTTATAACTCTCAATAAACTCTCTTGCTTTACTATCATCAGTGATAGGTTGTAAATCGTTTGATAATAGTTTGCATAACCCATTTCTTTTTACCTTTGCTTTGTAAAACCAATATCGCATAAGTCTTGGTGCTAATTGATTCCATAAGTCATTGATAAACTCTTGTGTTTCTTCTTCGTTGCCGATCCAATATTCAAAGTTCTTACTAATGATTATTTTATCGTGCGAGAAACTTAAATTGTTTTCGGTAATATCTTTCCAAATAGCAGGGCAGTGGTCATGGCAACTTTCATCGTTGTTCCACTCATAACCCATAATGCTATCGCAGATTTCCTTTTGGGTTGTCTTTCTATGAAGAACAAGCGAGTTGGTGTAGATTAAGCGATACAAAGCCCACTGGCGAGGCGATAATTCGCTCTTTCTAACAATTTCCTTTTCGGCTTGTTCTTCTTCAAAGTCATCACTTGTTGTTGCGAATAAGTCTAATTGTTCTAACATAGTTCTCTCCTATTTCTTAAAATCTTCTTCATACCAAGTGATTTCTCTTACTTGATATAGTGCAGGGTTTCTCCAAGTCGCTAATTCTTTTTCGGCATCTTCTTTATTAACAAACAATTTAATTGCTCTATAACCTTTAATATGGAAGATACCAAACTTTTTATCTGCTGCCTTATCAACGAAATTATGAACTGTGCCATCACTTTCAATAATTGTAATATGCTCATCATAGTCGGCAATTTCGTTTCTAATGCTTTCGGCTAATTTTTTGCTTTGCTTTCTTTTATACCTTGCACTTGGTTTTTTCACAAACCCACCTGTTTGGCGAAATAGTTTGTGATAGTTATATTGTTTTCTTGTTTGTGGCATAGGTTTCTCCTACATACATTGTTCTTTGTATCTCTCTACGAGTTTGTCCCACTCTTTAATGGTGTCGCATAATCTCCAAAGTTTAACAATAAAGAGATAACTTTGAGTGTCTAAATAGTAGTCAGTTCCCATGTGGGCGATACCATGAACTTTCTTTAATCTTGCATACATTTTGCCAATGTTTTGTTCTGTGTCTTTCGTTTGCTTTTTCCTTTCAATAACTAAATGTGGTTTTAAGGGGCAACCACCAACCTATGTTGTTAATTAGTAAAGAGTATCAATAACTTCATAGATGACTTCGCCTAATTCGTTTTCGTAAACATCATAGACCAAATCATCATCGCAAATGGTATCAACATAATACCAAGTTTGTCCGTTGATTTTTTTTGACATAATGCGTTCTCCTTTCTTGTGATTTCGTATTTATTCTAAACGATTTAATTTTATATCGCAATATATTTTTTAATTTTTTTATCAGGCATTATCTTTGACCCCCCCCTGTTTCCGTAGAGCAATAGTGCCTGTTCTAAACTTTTTCAGTTTGAGATTTCAAAAAAATAAAAGCCCAAAATTATTTTAAGAAAAAAATATGGGACTTGTGGTGGTAGGTTATACCCACTCGGTGTTCATTTTTTGAGTTAGTTGCGACTAATTGTAGGACAAAAACCAAAACCCCAACAAGCCCCCAAAGGGTGCGACCTGTTGCCCTTTTTCGTGTTGATCCGTTCCGCTGTTCTGCTCGTTTCATAGTTAAAGAGTAAACCCAAAGCAAGAGCAACCAAAGGAAAGCAAAAAAAACAAAAAACACAAAAAAAGTAAATATATATTGAAATATAAAAAAAGCCCCTTTATAATAAAGCCATAAAATGAGCCGTTAACCCTGCAAAAAAAACGGAGAAAGGAGAGAACATGGCAAACCTAACAAAGAACCAAGCGAGAGCAAGAGCCGAGAAAATCGCCGACAAATTGGCGGAACTTGCGGACCTGATCCGCGAACTTCAAAGCGAAGCCGAAGAAGAAGCCGACAGCATAGAGCCATACGAGGGGCGCGATGAACTGACCGAGCAACAAGAAGAGCGCGCCGAGTGGTTGCAAGAGTTCGCCCAGGTGTTGGAAGAACAAGCCGACACAATAGAACAGGCAGCGGAAGAAATAACCGACTCCACCTATTAAACAATAAAGAAGAACACACAGGGGGGCGAGAGCAGGGAACGCCCCCAAACACACACGAAAGAAAGGAACATCCGAAAATGAAAAAGAGTATTATTTTATCAAATAGCAACAACGGACAAATAACAGCCCTGGAGCAAATCATGAGGGGGGCTTTATCTTTTGGCTTTGGTATCTCTAAAAGAGTTATTATTTTTAATTCAAAAAAAGAAGCAGAAGAAGCCATCAAGGATCACCCATGCCGCAAGGGGTGCAAGGTTTACACCCTAAACGAAAAACAAACCCAAACAGCCGAAGAAATCAAAAGAGCCAGAAAACCTCTATATATTAGACTAACTGACTTCTTAAAAATCAAATAGAAAGGATCAAAAAAATGTTAACAAAAGAAAACACAAAAAAAGCGGAACAAATCCGCGACCAATTAGCCCCACTATTTGCCAACGCTTCAAGACTTGCCGACAAATGGGAAAAGGCAGCAAGAGAACAACGCACCGCCAGGGATCGCGCTTTCTTCTGGTTATATGTTGGAAGCGCTGGCGGTTGTCCTTATGGGGACACCTTGCCACAGGAAGAAAAGGAAAGGGCGCAACAATTAAGAAAAGACTCCCCCAAAGAGTGGCACAAAATAAGAGAGTCGCTTTTTGAAGAAGAACACCAAGCCGAACACAAGGAGCGCGCCTATTGGTTTAATTATTCCAATTATTGCCGATATATTGGCGATATGATAGCGGAACTGATTCGCCCTTATGTTTGGGAACTCAAAGACAAAAAAGGACTCGAAACGCTCGGCGAAATCATCAGCCCAAAAGCGCCGAAAGATTACAGGGCGCACACATTAAGGGCATATATAAAACACAACCCCCCATCCTTTGGCGATTGCCTGGACTTAATTATCACAGTTTCAGGCGGTGGAAGTTGTGGCGCTTGGTTTAGTGATTATTATTATTTTTCAAAGGTTCACAACTGGGCGAAAGACCCAACCGAACCGCAACCGATGACCGCCAAGCAATACGCGGACAGGGTGGCAAAGTTGAGAGAATACGAAGAGAAAGCCAAAGCGATCCAAAAGGAACAAAGAGAAAAGGCGAAAGCGTGGGGGCTTCTCGATGCGGTGGAACTCTTAAAAAGTCCACAAGTAGAAAAATACAGATAAAAAGAGGATTAAAAATGGAACTTTACAAAATGAAAAAAGTGAGCGGCACCGCCTGGGCGTTTGGCTCTCGCATCATTAAAAACGATTTGAATTATTTGGAAGTTGCAGGGGTTGAAAGTTTGACCGCTGCGGCGCTTGATGAACTCACCAGGAGCGGACTCTTAAAGATTGCCCCTTTCATGGTTGGAGTCGGTTCTCATTTCCTGGAACATTTGAGCGCATGGGCTGGGGGTGGCTTGTGGTTTCTCCCAGACAGTCAAAGAATCCGCGAGGATTACACCTTAAAGACAGGCGAAACCTTGCGCGGCTCTTGTGTTGTTGGTCTTGCTCTCTTGTTAGTGTTTGAAGAACCAAACACAGGGCGCGAGGTCGTTTATAGGGTCATAGAGTAGAAAGGGGCAACCAATGAGAACCACCGAGAAAAAGACCGAAACTATAACGATTCGCATCACCCAAGAAGTCGCCGACCTTATCGCCTACAACGCGAGAGAAGAAAGGCGCAAGCCTGCCGAACTTGTCGCGCTCTGGGTTGAAGATGTCGCAAGAGCAGAAACCGCCAAAAAGACCGACAAGGGCAACACCTACCAGCGCCCAACCTTTGCGAGATATTAGGGGGATGAGTCATGTCTTACAGTGAAGCACTTAAAAACCTAATAGCGAAAGCCGAAAGAGAACACAACAAAGCCGAAGCCGACAAACTCCGCCACCTGTTGAAACTCGCCCAAGAAAGGGGGAACAAATAAGCCGAGAAAAAGAACACCAGAACACACCCCAAGCCCTGCCCCAAGTGGTGGGGCTTTTTCTTTTGTTCATCGTGGATCAATTAAGGCGGAACACCTGGGAACACCTGGCGCCCCTTTCTTTTCTTTGATTTTCTTTTATAACAAGTTAAACCAAATTAAACCAATACAAAATATATAATTATTTAATTTGCTTTATTTTGCGAGTATGCGCACATATAAGAACCCCACCAAACCCCAAACCCTGAAAAGATATATTTTTATATTGTTATTAGGTGGAATATTACCAAATACCCAAGAAACGCACAAAAACACCCCAAAGAGCCACGAAAGACAACACGCTAATATATTTTATCAAGTTTTATTTTTTCGTGCCTGTGTGCGCCTGTTTTTAATAGTGTTTTATTTATTATGTATGATTTTTAATTATAGGGGATAAGGTAAGGGCTGCCCTTTTTCTTTATAGGTTGTATACAATTTAATTATTTAGCACTCACATATAACAAGTGATAGCAAGGGTCATGGGTATCTGCTAAAAAGGGGTAGGAAATAGATTAACCCAACCCCCTTGTAAAACCTACCAAAATATTTCAGTTTTTGAAATCTCAATTTGTTATGTTTTTCTTGTTCCGCTTATATATGCGGTAGTTCCACATTATTATGTAGTTAAGTAATTTTAAAAAGTCAAGGGGTTTTATAGACACAATTTTTGTAAAATGTTATTGAGTATAATTTACATAAGTTGTAAAATAACATTATGAAAAAGATATTGTTAGTTTCTATAATTGGTTTATGCCTATGTGCCTGTAATTCTAATAAGGATAATTATAAGGTGGTAGAGAAATCTAAATACGAAAGTGTCAGTATCTACCATAATGTTTCTTATAGTTTTGATGGTTATATGAGATGTTGTGTTCACTATGTTAAATATCATGGTAATGATGAGAGTGGGTATGAAATCGCATACGAAAAGGACTGGTGTGTTTATCTAACAGGGTATTACTACACTCAATATATTGATTCATACTCAAATGCTTTCTATGAGTGCAAGTTGAACAACACCAACAATTACGATTATTATTTACTATATAGAGGTAATTAAATATGAGAAAAAGATTTTTAGCACTTTTGATACCAAGTATTATCTTATTGGTTGCTGGTCTAATTGGGGTTGGTTTTGGGTCATACTTTATCGCTGCTACTCAAAGCCCACAAGAAGTCAGTAATCTTGGTGAGGCATTTGGTATGGCATTTGCGTTAGTAATCATTATGGCTATCGGTGTTGCAGTGTTATGTTGTGGCTTATTCTTAATCATTATCGGTATTCCACTATTCATCGGTGGTCTATCATTACACAATAAAGACAAAAAGGCATATTTGGAGAAAAAATAGTGAAACGAGAATTATTGTTAGGTCTAATCTTACTAACTGAAATGGCAGGTGGTATGACTTTGGGTGGTTTATATGACCATTTCCGTAAGTGGTATTATCTTGTCGCATTTATAGTGGTAATGTTAGGGTTAATCGCCACTACAATTTGGTTATCTATTAAATTAACAGAAGATGATGAAAAAGAGAAAGAATAGTAAAGCATTTGTAAATAAGGTCAAAAAAGAGTTGAGAAAAAGAAAAATGGATCAACCTAAAAAATGCCCTTATTTTATAGAAAGAGATTAAATATGACTAATTGTTGTAAAGACTGCACGAAAAGAAAAGTCGGTTGCCACTCAAAATGTGAAGATTACATTAAGTGGAGAGCCGATTACGATAAACAAAGAAAACTAATTAAATCACAAGAAAGGAAAAATTACGATTATTTTTATGGGAAAAGACACAATTAAAGAAATTAAATTGGTTGGGAATAAAGAAGAAATCATTGAAAAGACAATGAGCAGATTTTATCCAATGAGTGAAGAAGAACAAAAAATACTAACTTATGTATTGATTTGTTCTTACATTGAGTGTTTAGAAGGCATGGAAAACACCACAGGAAAGACCAAAGAACATTGGTATTACCAAAAAGAAACATACGATTTTATTTTAAGGTTGTTTACCAAACCTGCAAAAGAGTTAACCGAAATTGGTGTATTAAGTCCACGAGAGTTTACTTTTAGACAAGCACAAAAAGAAATTGATGAACTAAATAGAAAGGTTGGCAAAGCATAATGAAAAGACACATTACTGATTTTGAAAGCAAATTATTAAAAGATGGTTGGAAATTGATTTACAAGACTTATACAGGCAAGAATAGTCAATTTGTATGGACTTATGTATACGAAAAGTTCGTTAATGGTCATTTATTTAATATTGAGTTAGACAAGAAAAGACAAAGAACATTAGATATTTATGTTAAGACACCATTTGCTGATTTCTTATCACTTGAAGATTTGCAAAGCATTACTGAATCATATTTAGAATTATCTAATCATATTCACGAATTAGAGTTCGGTGTTTCGCTTGATGAAAAAGATGAAATGCACGAAATCATGGGAGAAGTCTTAAAGAGTTTATGATAGTGATATGTAAGAGATTCTATTATTTTGATGAAAACGATAGAAAAGACTTTGAACTATTTTTGCGACAAAACCTAATGAAAAAGGGAGAGTTCGCTAAAAAATGTAATATAAGCAATACCTTACTAACCCTGTTATTTAATGGGAAAAGGTCAATTACCAAAGAAATTGCCGAAACATTTACCACTAATGGTTTCAAAGTTGAAATAGGAGAATAAAAATGAACATTAAAAAAGAAAAAGAATATATCGTTAAGATTCTAACAAAGATTTTAGAAACAAACATTTCTATTATGTATATGTATAAAGAAACTGCTAATGATGAAAAATCAAAAAGTATTTGTAATAAATCAATAAATCAATGCAGAAAAGGTATTAAATTATTGCCTAAAATAGAACATATTGAGATTTTAAGGTCGCTAATGGAAAAAATTGTTTATGGAAAAGAGCATTATTTCGCAACAAGTGGTGCTTTATGTTCATTTAGCAAAATTATTACTTGGGACACAACAAAAAAAGGGTTTCAAGAGTTCACAAAATTAGAAGAAGAAGAAAGACTTTTAAGACAAAAAGACTTTGAAGAACAACAAAAGCAAAAGGAACTTATTAAAAAAGCACAGGAACAAGGAAAAAATGTGGAAATGGTTTATGATCCAACCACAAAAAAGATAAAACCTGTTGTCTTGGAAGAAAAAACCAATGCTTAATTTACAAAGGTTGATATAATATATGGTGGTTGGTTATTCTCCTAAATTGTGTCAACCAAACCATTGGGTGTTATATCAATTTCGGTATATCACCCTTTCTTTAACCCACAACATTTATTTTAAGAAACCATTTACTTTCTCTTTTTGTATTTTCTCTTTGTAAGGAAAATACCAAATTAAAATAAATTAAACCAAATTAAACCAAAATAAATTAATCCAATAAGGGTAGACCCAAACCTAACCAAAAATGACCGAAAATGACCCATTTTTATAACAATTTATTAACTATTTATACTACAAATGATATATTATTTTAAGGAGATAAATATGGCACGAACTAAAAAAGACTTAAAACAAGAGTTAAACACCATTACTGATACAGTTAATATAGAACTTACTAATAAGGTTTTAGATTTAAGTGATGAAATACAAGATTTTCATTTGACTAAAAAGACACTTAATAACATAGCAAAGTGGGCTTTGGATGGTAAATCACAATTTGAGATAGCGCAAAACCTTGAACTATCTAAAAAAGAGTGGTCTTATCTTTGCAAGGTATGTCCTGCTATTCTACTTGTTATGCAACACTCACAAGCGTATGCCGACATTGTGGTTGCTGGAACTTTGTATCAAACCGCTATTGGTGGTCATACGATTCACAAAAAAGTTCCTATTAAAATTAAAGAATATGATAATGGGCGTGTTATAGGCGAACATGTGGAAATCGTGGAATATGATGAAGTGCAACCAAGCAACCCATACTTACTTAAATATCTTGCCGAAAACAAGTTGAGCGAACAATTTGGCAAAGTTAAGACTGATAACTCAAAAGAACATAGAGAAGTTATTGATGTTATGAGCGATGAAGAACTTAAAACTATTGAAAAGTTAGGTATCTAATATGACTAAATTGAGTGAAGATATTAAAAACGATAAAAAGAAAAAGTCTTATAAGAAAGATAAGAGTGTTTTACCACAAGAACACGAAGTAGAGCAAAAACTAAACGCTGTTGAGTATTACAACAATTTAAGTGATGCCGATAAATTAGAGTTTCAAGAGCAAATTAAAAAGAAAAAGTTGAGAGAAAATTATAGTGCTTATGTGCAATACATTTATGGCGAACACTATATAATGACCAAGTTTCATAAAATGCTTTGTGGAATATGCCAAAATGTAGTTGAAAGAGTAGAAAAAGGCGAACAAGTTAGAATCTTGTTATCGACTCCGCCACAAGTTGGAAAGTCCTCAACACTAACAGAAACATTACCAAGTTGGTTTATTGGTAGAAACCCTGACCTATCTTGTATCATTACCGCTTATAACGCAGATATTGCCGAGAAGTTTGGAGATAGAAATAGACAAAAAGTCAAAGAGTTTGGAAAAGATATTTTTGGTATTCAAGTAAGTGATAGTCAAGACAATAAAACATTATTCCAAATTAAGGGACACCAAGGTCAAATCTTTTCAACAGGTATTTTAGGTGGTCTTACATCTAACCCAAGTGCTTTAACTATCGTTGATGATCCGTTCAAAAATGGCGAAGAAGTCGCTAATCAAAGTATTAGAGATAGTGTTGAAAGAGTTTATTGGGATAGTATTGAAACAAGAACTCGTAAGTTGGGTGGTGCTATTATTGTGATTCACACTCGTTGGCATGAAGATGACCTAATTGGCAGATTATCAAAAAAGGATGGTTTTATCGTTGTAAACTTTCCTACTGTTTGGGAAAAAGGTATTGATAAGTTGTTAAATAGAAAAATAGGCGAAACACTTTGTCCTGAATTAGGTATGACTGCCGAGTGGGCTATGCGAACAAAGAAAAATGCTGGTAGTAGAGTGTGGAACGCTTTATACCAAGGCAAACCATTTGTTGATGGTGGAAACATTATTAACAGAGATAATATTAGGTTTTACAATAGGCACAACTTACCACCAGCATTTGATGAGATTACTTTAAGTTGCGACTTATCATTTGGTGGAACAAAGGCAACAAATGACCCAAATTGCCTTGTTGCATGGGGTAGAGTGGGTGCAAATCACTACCTATTAAAAAAAATAAATAAAAAATGTGGTTTCCAAGAAACAATAAATGATATTAAAATGTTATGTAGTCAATTTCCAACAATGAGAAAGAAACTTATTGAAAAAAAAGCAAATGGAAATGCGACTATTGAATTGTTAAATCAACATATTTCAGGTGTTGTTGCATTTGACCCAATGAGCAATAGCAAGGAAACAAGATTTAAGTTGGTTGCCCCCTATTTTGAGAGTGGTAATATCTATCTACCTGATGAAAGTGTAGAAAAAGATAGCGAAGAAATTGTTTCACAATTATTAAAGTTTCCAAATGTGGCACACGATGAATATGTTGATACAACAAGTCAGTATTTGTTAGACTATTCATATAAGCACGATGGCACACGAATTGGAACTGATAGCAAATACGCTTTATTTAGCAAAGCAATACGAGGTTTTAGAGTATGATAAGATTAAATGTTGACCCAATTAAAATTGAAAAAGGCGATTTAATAGATGTTGTTAAAAAGATATTTTGGTATCAAGTTTTTTACAAAGATAGTATTGGTCAAAACATATATCTAATTAAAGAACAAAAAGATATGTATAACGCAAAAGATTTGACTAATGTTAAAACCGATGCTGATGGAAAGCAAGAAGCATATTTTAATTTAGTAAAACCTTTATGTGATACATCTGCTAATACTTTTTTGGGTAGAGTGCCTGATATTGTATCAACTAAAAACGAAACAGAGATTAAGAGAATTAGCAAGTTTACACTTTTGCAAAAACATAATGATTTTGAAGAAGAAATTACTGATACATCTTTACAAATGGGTATCGCAGGTAGTGGTTTTTTATGCTTGTATGCCGACAAAGGCGATACTTTCCCACATTATCGTAGTTTAGACCCATTATATACAAATGTTGTTTATGACTGTTCTATATCAATGAAAAGGTTGTTTGCTTATCACATTTATTTTGAAACAACTGCAACAGGCGGTAGATATGTTTGTGTTATTTTCACAAAATATAAAATGTATGCTTTCTATACAAATCAAATTAGTATTCCTGCAAAAGAAGCGTTTAATGTTTACCCACTTAACTTATTCTTAATGACATCGGTTGATGGTATGGAACAAGAAACAAGCAGTGCAGAACATGGCTTTAATGATATTCCTATCTTTGAGTTCTTTAATAATAAAGAGTGTAGAAGCGACTGCCAACCTGCATTAGGTGTTATCAAACTATATGGCGAATTACAAAATAATCGTTTCCAAAATGTTAATGATATTATTAACTACTTATTAGTTATCAAAAACGCTCGTGTTGGTGATGAAAAAGAAACACAAGCAGCATTAAATCTTATACAAAATAATCGTATGTTGCCATTAGAGGGACAAGATAGTGATGCCAAGTTTTTATCTAACCCATTGAATCAAACCGATATTCAAACTCTTGCAAAAGATTTCAAAGCATTAGTTCACACAATTACTCGTATTCCTGATATGGCAAGTAAAGAGTTTAGTGAAAATGCAAGTGATCCTGTCCTTAAAATGAGAACGCAACCATTACTTGAACTATGTATGGAAAAAGAAAAATGGTTTAATCGTTCTTATATTCCAATGTTAAAAGCAACTTTGGACTTTGTTAAGAGAAATGATCCTGCGCTTTATGACAAGATTAAGTTTGATGTTGACAACATTGATTTGGTCTATTCTCACACCTTGCCAAGTAATGATAGAGATATGGTTAATAACATTGTCAATTTAACCAATTCAGGACTATGCAACCCAAGAGTAGCACTACAAGGTTTGACATTTATTCCTAATGTTGATGATTACCTTGTTGGTGTAAAAGAGTGGAATAATTATATTGACAATAGAAAACAAAACACTAATAATAACAATATAAAGGCAAATGCTACAAACCTTGAAAGGCAAAATAGCAAACCACAAACCGCTGATAACCAAGACAACTTTGTTAACGCAACACTTGGTGAAAGTGGTAAAATAAGTGAAAACAAAGTGGAATAACCCACTATGTATAAAGTTGCCTACTGACTTATAGTAGAGATGTTAAAAACATTGTTGAGTGTTCCCATACACTATAAATAATGGAGAGGAGATTACATAATGGAAGACACAACCATTACCTTAACCCAAGCAGAGTTAGATGCAAAGGTTGAAGAAGCGGTGGCAAATGCTACCAAAAACCTTACTGCCGAACACAACAAAGCGATGTATGAGTTGCGTAAGGAGAATAAGGAATTAAAAAACGCAAACCTTTCACAAGAAGAAAGAACAAAGAAAGAACTTGAAGAAAAAGAAATCGCATTGGGCGAAGAACTTAAAGATTTAAGGGCTTTCAAAAAAACTACTATTCTTAATGAAAAGTTGGCAAAAGAAAACTTACCAAGTTATTTCAAAAATGATAACCGATTACTCACTGCCGAAGATGGCGATATTGATAAGGTTATAAAAGACATTAGGAAAGAATACGAGGCGAGTTTACCAAAAGGGAACACCCATACAAACATTATTCAACAAGGCGGAACTGTTGCACCAACAGGTGCTAAAAGCGAAGCCGATATTGCAACAGAGAAGATGGGAGAGTTCCTTAACGAAATATTGAAGTAAAGGAGAAAAAACTTATGGCAATTACAAATAGTTCAGTTGTCATCCCTGTTGAGTATTCAACAAACATTTTAAGAGGTGTTATTGGTCGTTCCAAAGCACTTGAATTAGGTTATAGATTACCAAGTATGCGTGGTAATACCTTAATCTTAAATGTCCTTAATTATTTACCTGTCGCAGACTGGGTTGCTAATTCATCTACCCCTGTTGGTGCGCCAGAAGAAATTAAGGCAAAACCTGTCAGCAGACTTGCTTGGGAAGGTAAAGAAGTTATTGCAAAGGAAATCGCAGTTATCGTTCCTGTCGCAATTAACACTTTAAGAGATTTGCAAGGAAATGCTATTCAATTAGTTCCTGAATTAACCGAACAAGTTATTGGCGCATTTGACCAAGTCATTGATAGCGCAGTGTTCTTCGGTTATAGAACTCCATACGCAGGTTTCACAGGTATCGTTGGAGAAGCAAAATCTGCTGGTGCAGAAGTTTCTTGGAACGGACAAAGTGGCACTTCTTTCTACGAAGCCATTAACGAAGCGATGACCTATGTTGAAAACAGTGGTTATTACCCAGATGCTATCCTTGGTGGACCATCCTTAAATGGTGCATTTAGAGGTGGAATTACCGAATTAGGCGTTCTCTCTACTGACCAAGGACAAATCGGTGCATTACCAAGACACATTGATTTAACAGGTGGTTTCAACACAAGCGATGCTTTTGCTCTCGTTGGCGATTTCAAGAGAGGTCTTGTCTATTCCGTTAGAGAAGAAATGGAATTAAGAGTTCTTTATGAAGCAACCATTAAAGATGGTGATACCGAATACAACCTTGCTCAACAAGACATGGTAGCGTTCCGTTTCACAATGAGATTAGGTTTCGCAGTTGCTAACCCTGTTAATCGTGTTAGTGGCACACTTTCAAGCGATGGCAAATACATTGAAAAAGGCGAAAATGCCTACCCATTTGCTGTCATTACCAAGAGTGGCGCATCTGCCTAATATAGTTTGAAATACTAAAAACTGAAACTCACACTTTGTGGGTTTCTTTTTTTATGCTATTATCTTGATAGGAGAAAACACATGACACAAAAAATTGATATGGTAATACCTTATGTGGACAATACCGACAAAGTATGGCAAAAGGTATATACCGATTATTGCATTAGAACAAAACAAAAAAGCAAAATTACTGATATTCATTGTGATAGATATGAAGATATAGGTTTAATCAATTTTCAATTAAAACTTATTAACAAAAATATGCCATGGATCAACACGATATATCTTTTGCTTATGAATCAAGAACAAGCACCGAAATATTTACCAAGTAATGTTAAGATAATTTATCACGCGCAATTTATACCACAAGAGTTTTTACCAACTTTTAATAGCACTACTATTGAAATGTTTTTATGGAACTTGCCAAATGTGAGCGAATACTTTATTTATGCTAATGATGATATGCTACCTTTGAAACCTTTGAAACCAAGTGATTTTTTTACCGATAACGGACAAATAAAAATTGAGTGGTGGGAAGAAGATATTAGAAAATGCAAAACTATGTTTAGACAACAATGCTTTAATTCGTATAAACATTTAGCATACAGACTACATAAGACTACACGAGATTTTATATATTTAAGACCTGCACATAGTTTTACACCTATGGTAAAGTCGCACATGAGATATGCCTACAACCTTTTAGAAGATATGATAAGAAGAAATATCAAACCTTTTAGAACGGAATACCAATATAACCAATACATTTACCCACTATTTGAAAAGTTTTTATATGGGACACAAGATAGTGAATTAGATTTTTTATACACTCAATGTGAAAATGGAATTGATTTAGACCACGATATTGTGTGCCTTAACATTATTCCCAAAAAGTATGAAAAAGATATAATCAAAGAATTGGAGATTAAATGCAAATGAGAGTGTATCTTTGCGCATTAGCGAAAAACGAACAACCATATATCAATGAGTGGGTAGCACATTATGTTAAACTTGGGTTTGATAAGATTTACATTTATGATAACGATGATTTAGGTGTTAAACCAAGTTATAAGTTTATTGATGAAAAATATAATGAACATATAGTTGTAATTGATATTCGTGGACAACACTACAATAGAATACAAGGTAAAATGTATGCCGATTTATATAAAAGACATAGTAAAGATTTTGATTGGTGTTTGTTCTGCGACATTGATGAGTTTTTAATGGGAATAGACAACATAAAAAAGTTTTTAAGCAAAGGTTCTTTTACAACCACTCAACAAATAAGAATAAAATGGAAACTATTTGGAGATGATAACCTTATTGAAAGAGATATGAATAAAGGTGTTGTTGAAACATTTAGGCAAGAGATAGTGATTCCGTTATCTTTTCAAGGTAAAACAATAGTGAAAGGGAACTTAAATAATGTCGCATTTAATTCAGTCCACTTTGCTAATTACACAACAAACAAAATGCTACCAAGTGTTTTACCAAGTGGTAAGAAATGCAATAGCGGTGTTTATATCACAGAAGATTACTCAAAAGAAACAGTGTTTATCAACCATTATATGACTAAATCGTTAAGTGAGTTTGTAGCACAAAAAATTAATAGGGGCGATGCTGTTTTTAGCAATAGGCAAATCAAATTAGATTATTATTGGCGATTAAACAAAAAGACACCTGAAAAAGAAAAATACCTAAAAGATATGGGACTTGAATAATTTATTGTTTATTCAATGTTCGTTTGTGTATAATTAAAACATACGAGGTATTTAATATGAAACAAGAATACATTATTACCGAACAAGAACTTGCCGAAAAAGGGTTAGACCTTAATGATTATGCCCTTGATGGAACTTATGTGCCTGTGCTAATCAATAGAGCATTAGATATTTGCATTACTCGTATTTGCTATCTCAACGATAGTTTTTTAGGCGAAAGTAGTGTTGAAAAAGCATTAGATAAAAACCAAGACTTAATTAGTGCTTTTAAGAAACTACAATACAATATCTTATGGAACTTAATTTTTACTGCAACTGATGATCCTGTTGATAATTACATTGATACCATTATCGTTCACGAGTTAGGTTGGGGAAAAATCAATGGTATTCAAAAAGGTCTTTATTATAGACACAATTAAGGGGTGGTATTATGAGTTTCAAAACACCATTACTTTGCGATAGAAGAATCTACGATAAAAAGGGTAGTTGGAAATCTCCAAAACAAGATTTGACAGAGAACATTTTTTATTTCATTAAAGAGCCATTAACCATTACACCATCGTTTGATAATTATGGTAGAGAAGAAATGAAAGAAACAATGACTATCACTATTTTTGGTGGTAAGCAAATTGTTAAAAACGATACCATTATTCTTGAAACAGGAACTAAATATCATGTCCATAGTGTGGTTATTAACTATGCCGAAGTCAATGTAATGATTAAAGATATGTTAAAGCCAAGAATTGAGAGCATTGATTTAATTTTGGAATAAGGTTAGATTATGGAAAACGAATTATTATCATTTAATAACGATGCCAAACCATTTTCTTTAAGTGCGTTTGCTAACAAGTTAATTGATTTGTTCGTTCACTCTCCAAATATGCCTGATATGAAAGGTGCTTACACGAATAAATATGGAAACACACAAGTAGATAGTAGTAAGCACAAAAAAAGACCTGAACCACGAGATTTGAGAAGTCAAATTGAAAGGTCAATGAACTCTACAATGGGTTTATCTCTTGATGAAAGTGGCACTATATCGTTTAATATCGGTAGTGATTTTATGGAAACAAACTTTCCTTACTACCACATCTTGCAACAAGCACCTACTATTCGCAAAAAAGGTAAAGGCACTACCAAGACAAAAGGTAGCCAAATGTATGAAAAAGATGTTGCTAAAAGAGATTATGAAAAAGTGCATTGGAACGGAAAAACTTTTACCAAAGAATATGAAAAAAATGTTCGTGGTGGTAGAATAAATCTCAATAAAACAAGTATGCACATTGATGGTCAATTCCTAAATATGGAACAAAACCAATATCTCAATATGCACTACAAATACATTGACAACATTTTAGACCACGATGTAGTTGACCAATTAGCAAACACATTTGGACTTAAAAGGGCAAGAACACAAGACACAGGACTTATTGATGAGTTTGCTTACCAAGAAGATACCGATGTCGCAACTGTCTTACAAGCATTTGAAAGTTTTATGTAGGAGAATAGATTATGAAAACAATGAGTATTGATTACATTAGAGAACTAATTGAAAATACACTAGCAGAAGAACACGAGAAAAACCCTAATTTCTTTGGTGGTAAAAACCAAGTTAATTTGTTTTCCTTTTACGAACAATTACAAGAAGATTATGAAGTAGATAGATTTACCGAAGTGTATAGAGATTTGGTGGACCAACAAAATCGCACAGGTCTTATTATGAACGGAACTATCGTTGCACCTGAAAACCCACAAATGCTTAATACACATAATCACACAATTATTCCACTTACTTACAATGTTTCATTTAGAGTAGCATTAAAAGATAGAGATGATGCACTTGCTACACTTGATAACTTATTCAAAGTTCTTAAAGGCAGAAAGCAAGATATTGCTGAATTAGACACAGGAAAGTTAATTGAAGTAGGCACTATTGCTAATAATGTAAATGGCGCACCACTTATTGAAAATGGTGCATTTATTGGAACATTAGATTTTAGTAGATTAGACATTGAAACAATACACGATATTGTTGTTGACAAATTGAGTTATTACACAGGTTTGGGTATTGAATTACAAAGTGATTTATCACAACTTTATTGCCAAGATTTAGCGACAGGAAAACTTGTTTACTTATACACCGATGAAAACCAAGAGTGGTTTATTGATGTAGATGCTATCCCACAACACACAAGTTTTGAAAAATGCAAAGTTTCAATTTCTTTTGATAGCATAAGAATTGATGAGCCAAAAACATTAAATGCAAAAGAATACACAACTATTATGTTTGGTGGTAGTGCCACATTAACCGATGGTAGTGTTGTTCTTGGAAACCAATTAACAAAAGTTGGTATTAAAAAATACAAAGTTCAAGCACAAACCGATATTGCAATTACTGATGATTACCATTGGTTAGAGCCACTTGAAATGCCGAGTGGTTTAGGTATTAGCAACGAAATCTCACAACTTGCAAGTAATAATTTTATTCAAAACACCCATAACGATGGCATTAAAGCAAGTATTGATTATTCATTTGTTTTAGACTTTGCCGAGCCACTTATTAAACAATGGTGGAAATATGCACGATATGGTATACAAGGCACACTCGCTAATTCTTATAGTGATGGTGTATCTCCAAACACTTTGTATCAAATAAAAGAGATTTGGTCAAGTTGGGGCGAAATTGAAATCTTTGATATTGTCGCAAAAGCGGTTGATAACATTGATATTGAGAACACCGAAAGTGATGCTCTTACCATTAGAATTACATTTGATATTCAAAGGGAATAACTACTATGGCTACGATTTATAGATTTGTAATAGAGCAAAAAGCAAGTAAAGGTGGTAGTGGCACAGGTAGGGGTGGAAAACCAAGAGCCGAAAAAGGTGCTGCTAAAAAAGGTAGAGATTTGCCTTTGCTTTGGGGTGGAGAAAAAGGTGGTGTAGAACACAACCGAAAAATGAGAGCGATTAACCCTATCTTAAACAAAATCACAGGTGGGGTATGGGAAAAAGGTATGCGATTAACTCGTGCCGCTGGTGGTCTTGTGAAACGAAATACCGAAACAGGCAAGTTAAGTATAGGTGGACCAAGCATAGCCATCATTATTGCTTTTATTCTGCAACAAATATGGAACGGATTTGCAAAGTGGAATCAAAAAGAAAGACAACAAAGCGAAAGATTAAATGCCGAGAATTACAAAAAACTTGAAAACGGTAGTGGTGCAGTTCATGGATCATACAAAATTATGGTTAATGGTTGGACTAATAGAATTACCTATAATGAAAACAAATAGGGGGTAGGTTATGGCATTAGATTACATATACTATTTTGATAAGAAATCTCCATTTGATAGACATACTCTTGGTCAACCACAAAGTGATTTTAATATGGGACTTACCATTGATGGCGCAAAAGATAGTTGGCAAGTTCAAATCTATGGTTTCATTGAAAACGAGTTAGTCCCTAACACAATTCTTTACCACAATGCCACTAACACTTGGTGGGTTGTTCGTAGAGATATTGTTAAGAGATATGCTAACGAAAAAGACTATTGGTATACACACAACTTAACACTTGTTGGTGCTATTGATTTACTTAATGCAAGAGATTTAACCGACTGTGGTTTTAATGATGACACATACACGATAGACCAATTTATTAAAAGACTATTCAAACTCTCCACATTTGAGTTTCCTATTACTATTAACTACGGAAATAACATTGATGAAAACAAGCAAGTTGATTACATTAAATCATTTGAAAACTATACTCTGTTAAGTGCTTTAAGAGAGTTCTTAAATGGTTATAACTGCGATGCTAAACTAACTTTTGAAATCTTTAATAGACAACTTGTTGGTGCAATTCTACACATTATTCCACGAACAGGTAATGTTGATTTACCTATCGTAGATATTGATGAGTTTGATGATATTAGAGAAACCAAAACCATTAACAAAGAAAGTTATGGCACAACTGTTGTTTCAAATGCACAAAATGTTGTTTCAACATTAACAAAGACATACCCACAAGTTGGTGGTGTAGGACTAACAGCAGACAAATATGCAATTGAAACAATGGGTGAGGGCTATATCAAACTACCTACACCTGCATATAAGGTTAATTGGGTAAAAGCAATTTCCCCTATTAAATTGTTTTTTATTGAAGAAACATCTTACGGAATAAATGTTCAATACGATTTGACAAGTTCGTTTTTCCCACAAAATGAATATAGTTTTGATTATTGGTTTCAATATGTTGTTGACAATTGTTGGACACAAGAACAAAAAGATTGGTTGAACAACAATAAAGAGAAAGTTAGAAAACTTGCACTTGGTGGTTCTCAAATTACTTTCCCAAACGATATTACTTATAACCCAAGAACAAGACAAATAAGGAAAATGCCTAATGTTCATTACATACCTGACCTTTATTATAACCAAAGTCCTAATTTAGCAACTCAAATGGTTTGTGTTGATAAACAAACACACGATACTTTCTATAATGCGAGTTTGCATGGTATGTATTGGGAAAGGGGTAGCGATAAGATACAAGGACTTAATACATTTAGTGCAGCAAGTGGAGATAGTTATTACCCAACAAGAACTGATTTGGTGCTATATGGTTTATCAAGTTTTTGGTTATCTTTCTATTCTCAACAACAAGGAAAATCATTTAGTGTTGCTGTTATTTCAAATCAATATCTATGGGGCGATATACAGCCATCTACTTGGCACAACTTAAAAATTAACCATATTGGTTTGAGAAACACTGTTTGGCAAGTAAATTATATTCCTATGGGCGATTTGAAAATCAAATATGATAATGCACGAAATGAAATAGATAGTAGCATTTATAACCAAAACGGAAAATTAAACGATAGTGTCGCTCTATCTAAATTGGTTGATAGTCATGCGAAAGAAATACAAAGCGATAGCATAACTCGTTATATGAACTATACAGACTTTGCTGATATTCCACAAGTTGGGACTTTGGTTGATAACAATGGCGAGAAATATGTTATAACCAACATTTCGTATGATTTTTTACACAATGAATCAATTAGCAATACAAGTGTTGGTTATTATATTGAGTGTGAGTTTACAATGTCTAAATATATCTCTACAAAATCGTTAATGGTTAATCCAAATAGCAACATTAGAGATTATGGTATTCCACAAAAATACAATGTTAAGAGAAAACAAACTTACAGAGATTTTTATGAGTTCTCTTTAAGTGTAGATTCACTTGCTAATTTAGATACACCTTATGTTTCGTTAGACAACTATATTATCGTTGGAACTAATGTTGATCCAAAAGAATATGACCACACTGCTATCATAAAAATTGATTACGATGAAGAAATTGATAATAGCACAAGTTGGTTTTATCAATTAAGCACAATTGCATTTGTAATGAATAAGTCTGTTTACGAAATTGTTGATTTTAACGATAACAACATTATTGGTTATGATATGCAAAATGTCCAAACAGGTTTTAATATGAGTGATTTGTGGAATCAAACATATAATAACATTAACACACCTGTATCTTATGTTGATGATAAAGGCAAAGCGAAAGCCATTACTTTGCAAATGGTTGGAAAACAAAACATTGAAAATCTTTACAACGAAATAATCAAAGACAACAACCAATATAATGCAAACTTATTATCAAGCCATGTATTTGTTGGTAGTGAGTTCTATTATGGGAAATACACAAGTAATGTTCCTGTTAGTGAAAATAAAAGCGACCTTTGGTTTAGTGAAGCAGATGGAACTGCAAGAGTGTTTTATCAATTCCCAAGACCTGCCGATTATGAAAGTGGTAGTATGAGCGTAGACAATTTTATTGTGCAAGATGAAAATGACCAATGGCTACCAAGCGCAGTAGTAAATGTTTACCAAATTGCCGAAACACCACACTATATCAACATTACATTAGACATTGATACAGGTTTAAGTGGTTATAGTAATGGATCAATTATTTTTAGACTTAATTACACAACAGGCACACAAGTTTATCCAGGCGCTATTGATATTAAAGACTACGAAATCAAAGAGTTAGATTACAATAAAGATGCTATTGAAGTCCCTGTCTTTGAATATATCTTGCAATTAGGCGATACAGAAGAAGTAGAAGTTGGAGAAAGAATACTTGATACTCAAAGTGGTATGCTACAAATGTATACTTGCGATGTAAGACAAGCAAATACAACTACTCAATTAAATGCAAGTAAAGTGTTTAGTGGTTTATCTATTAGTGGAGATACACTCGTTGATGATAACTACGATAGACAAATTGAAATTGCAGACACAAGTGCAGTTGATATTAGTTTTGAGAACAATAATACAATTATGAGAATTAAGGTGTATGATACCCAAACTGCCTTATTATATGGTAATGCCGACCAAGACTTTGACTATCAAAGCACACAAGTATCGGTGGTGCAAAAACCAAAATCATATCTATTAGGCAAAGATATTGTGATTTACAAAAATGTTATCAAATCAATGTCTTATGATACCGACAATGATGTTGCGACTTGCGATTACGATAACGAGTTAATGTTTATTATTCATAACCCCCAAGAAAGCAATTTTGATGGTGATGACCTAATAATAAATGTTAACTACTACAAACTTAAATAGTGGGGCAACCCACTTTTTATTTGAAATATGGGACTTAAATATATTTCCACTCAAACCCACCTGCTTGTTTTCTTCTATGCCTTAATACATCGTATATAGAATATTTTGACAAGCCGAGTTCTCTTTCTGCAAAGCATGGAGATTTATATATTTTTATTATTTTTCCATCTTTTATTTGTGCAACTTTCTTATACCTATGCTCGTATGTTCTCAAACCTGTTTTAATTGCATGATAGTTATTTTCACTTGCACTTACCCACTCTAAATTATCAACACAATTATTTTCTTTGTTTCCATCTATGTGATTTACTTGTGGTTTATTAAGTGGATTTGGAATAAATAATTGTGCAACTAATCTATGAACTTCATAATTCCTTTTAATTTTGTTCTTTTGCGTAGAAAGATAAAAATAACCACGCCCTGCTCTAAATAACTTTTGTTCTCTATTTCTTGTAATGTTAAATACATCTCCAAAATTGCTTATAGCATAAACGCAATAACCTAACTCTATTGTTTTCCACTCTTTTTCCATAATTATCTCCTTAAATAAAACCCTTTCAGTAATGTATGCGAGTTTATGTATTTGCGATAGATAGTCCACATACACTACCAAAAGGGTATTATTATTCACTATTCTATCGCACTATTATTATAACATTTTGTTTGAAAAATATTAACAATAAGATAAAATAAAATTAGTAAATTACAAAGGAGAAACTAAATTATGTGTATTTACAATAATGATAGTATCTCAAAGGAGATATTATAGTATGGAAACTAAAATTATAAATGTCTATTACGGACAAGACCTTTTACCGTATAAAGATGTAGAGAGAGTAGTTCATTATCCAATTACATCTGGTGCCTTTTTAGGTGCATCTAACACAACCAAGATTAGGTTTTATTTTGACTACATTGGTAATGAAAATACAACTTGGGTTAGTGTTGCGAAATTACCTAATGGAAAGCAAGGTAGCAAAGTATTACCTGTTGCAAGTGATGAAAACGGAAATTATGCCGAATTAGAATTATCAAATTGGTATACACAAGCAAAAGGCGATGTATATATTGCCTTACAAGGTTATCAAGGTGGTGTTGAATATGAATACGATAGCGAAACCGAACTTTATGAGATTCATGGGACACCAACAATTCAAACCACAGGTAGCGTTAAACTTGCTATCAACTATGCACCTATTGGAGATAGTCCTGACTATAATGATGAGTTCTCTACTTACCAAGAGATTTTAGCGTTGTTAGGCGATAAAGCAAGTTTAGACACAGTTGTATTGTTTGTTGATTTAAGTGAATACCCAACTTACCAAGCATTATTTGATTATGTTGGAGATAGACCATTTGCATTTATTCAAGATAATGAATTAAGATTTGGTTATTTCAAGAGTGTAGATAGTGATTATGTTTTGGTTATTTGTGATAATAGTGGTGTTTATTCAACTGCCACCATTGACCTTACAAGTGCTATTGATTTAAGCACAGATATTGTTGAATTAGATTTAATTACCGACAACTTGTTAGTTCTCACTAATGCAAGTGGAACACTCACTGATAAGCAATATCAACAAGTTGAAAAAGATAATTGCTATATTAAATTAGGTGATAACTATTATCGCAAAACTATTGAAACTAACGATTATTACGAGTTTGAAAAATTATCTATTTCAAGTGCTGGTGGTGTTATTGTTTTAATAAGAAACTATATCACTATTACAAAGGCAACCAAGCAATATCAAAACGGATCGTTGCAATTAACTACATACACATCAAACACAATTAGTTCATTGCTTAATGAAAAAGCAGACACTTCTTATGTTAATACACAACTCGCAACCAAACCAAACACATTAGTTAGTGGCACAAACATTAAAACCATTAACCAACAAAGTTTATTAGGTAGTGGAAATATTGATATTCAAGGTGGTGGTAGTGCCGAGTGGGGTGCTATTGGTGGCAATATTCAAGACCAAACCGATTTACAAGATGAATTACAAAATATTCGTGAGGTTGCCGAGGGTAAAAATCAAAGTATCGTTGTTTCTTATTCACAAACTGCACCAAGTAATGACACACAAGCACAGACATTTAAGAAACCTGATGGAACTGCCTTTACAAGTTTAAGTGATTTTAATACCTATGTTGGTAGTAAAATTCTTTTGAATAGTTTATTTAATTCGCAAAATAGTGATATTACACATGGCGATTTCTATATCATCGCAAATAATAAAGTTGTTTATACTAATACTTATATTGTTAATAACTTTAAGGTTGGCGATATTGTTTTAATCACACAAACTGATGTTCCAGATAGGTGGATAGCATCTTTATCAGGTGGGGCTTATGATGTTGCATCTTTCTACAAACTTGAAACTACAAAAATTGATTTAACAAACTATGCCACCACAGGCGATTTATCAATAGCAAGATATGAAATTGAAAGAGAAATCGCACCTGAATATAACCCATTAACAATTTATGCTGTTGGCGATAAAGTAATCTATAACCATAAACTATACACTCGTTTAGTGAATACGGGCGTTGCCGAAACAACTTGGGATAGCACCAAATGGTCGCAAATTAGTGTCGCAAGTGGTTTCGTTGATTTAGACAAAGCACAAGTTATTACAGGAGAGAAAACATTTACCCCTGCTATATATTTACAAAGAGCAAGTTTAGAGAAAAAGTTTATATCAACCGCACCATCAACAGGTGATTTAATTTTAGGCGGTGGAAATAGTATTTATTACTATGCGAGAGCGACTGATTTTACACCATATTCTAATGCCGATTTAGGAACTTCATCAAAATTATGGAGAGATGCTTACATAGGAAGAAATATCTCTGATGGCACTAACTCTGTGTCGGTTGCAGACTTGGCTAACTTAATTGCCTATGCAAAATCACAAGGTTGGATTAGTTAATGATAGTTAAAACAAGCAAAGGTTATGTGGTTAAGAGCGAGAGTGGTAAAACATTATCTCGCCCATACAAAACAAAATCACAAGCACAAACTCGTTTAAGACAAGTGCATTACTTCTCAAACAAAAAATAAGGGTGTAGCAATACACTCTTTTTTCTTGGGACTTGTAAATAATCTATTTACTCAATGTTCAAATGTGTTAAGATTTTATTAAAGGAGATTTACCCTATGGAAAAACAAAATACATGTGTTGCTCTTGTTTCTAACATTAGTGGTGGTTGCCAATATGTCGCAAAGGTAAAGACAATTACTAAAAGCGAATATGCCACTCTATTAGCAGAACAAAGACAACACGAAATTGAAAGTTCAAGAGAAAAGCGAGAACTCTTGGAAACGATTAACGAACTTAAAGAGCAAGTTTCAAAACTCGCAAAAGAAATTAAAGTTCTCAAAGGAGAAGATGAAGATGAAAGCGAAGATTAAAAAGGCATTAATTATTAGCACTTACATTTTAATCGTTTGTGGCATTGTTGCTCTTGGTTTATGCTACATCATTATTCCTGATAGAACAAAAAGTGCCATTGATATTGTGGTTGAATATTTGAACAAACCATTAGGAATTGCTTTTGGATCAACCATTACTCTTGGTGCTGTAATTATCTTTATTCTCACTCAATTATGGAAAAATCAAAGACAAAGAGTTAAAGATGATATTGCCAACTACGAACAAAAAATTGAAAATGCGGAAAACAAACTTGCACTTGCTAAACACGAACTTGAAATCAAAGAGAGTGAAATTAAGACAATTTTATGCACTTACGATACTCACATTGATAAATTAACAGATTTAGTTGTAGAAGTGTGTGAAACAAGCCCTAATGCTAAAATTAAAGCCATTGGTGAGAAAGCAAGAAAAATTGATATTGAGTTAGAACAAGAATTAGAGCAAAAGAAAGACATTATTGCTAAATATAGTGATGACCAAATCAAAACACTTTTAGACAAAGTTAACGAACTTGAAAAGGTGGTAAAGACTTATGAGCAAAGAGAAGAAACCACTAACGATTAAACAACAAAAAAGAAGATATAAGACTTATCAATACTTAATGGTAGGTGGGGAATATGTTGCCACATTACTACCTTACGGAATTATGGCGATAGTCAATAGAGATGAGTGGTTTGTTTATAACCCTGATTCTTGGAAAGTTGGTTTAGGTGGTAGTATCGGTATGGTATTACTTGCACTTGCTATGTTCCTTATTACCAAAAAGAGAGATAATGAAAAACTAACTAATGGTATGATAGCATTACTTATTGGTTGGTATGCGATTACATTTGTATTCTTCTTATTAGCACAAATTAATATGGAGATTTACAAAATTATGGCTTATGGTGGCTTCGGTCTTATGGGTGCATTAGGTTTAGATATTGGTGCTAAATACTTTGATAAGAAAGCAACAAATCTTGATAGTGCTATGAAACAAGCCGAAACAAACTTACAAACCGAACAAGCAACCAAAGAAATCTTGGAACAAGAGAAAAAGAAAAAGAAAGTTGCTATTGATTAAGTTTCAATTTTAGGAGATTAAGACACAATGAAAAAGATTAGAAAGTTTTTAAGAACAAAAGGTGGTTTAGGTGCTGTTATTGGCACTATCGCTTTTATCTTGTTAATTCCTGTTGCATTACTCTTATCTTGGGGAATTAGCAATAAATGGAATTGGTCTATTTTAGCAGGTTATTTCACAAATGAAATTGCGATTACTTGCTACATTATAGGCGGTCTTATTATTATTCTATTAGTTATCTTTACACTTAATTCACGATTAAAGGAAGATATTTAATATGAGTGATAAGAAAAGAACGATAATTGAGAAAGCCCAAGAAAAAGGTATCACTACTAAAAAGTTAATTAAGGGTGGTGCTGTATTCTTTGGTTTTGCCTTAATTATCTTTATGACTTTCTTTGATGCCATTATTGACCCAAAGAAATTACAATTATCAACTTGGTTAACAAACTCACTAACAGTTCTTGCTATTATGGTATTCGGTATCATTATGGGTGAAAGTGTTGGTCAAGATACACAACAAGAAAAAGTTGGTGGTCTATATCAAATCTCTTGTAATGAATATCTTGCTATTAGAGAAAGCATTAGACAAATTGATACATTTTTCTCTCAATGGTGGATCAAACACAAAGAGCGTAGATTAAGAGAAAAGAAAATTGATTATCTCGTTTCTAACCAATTTGATACACAAGTCGCAAATACTATTGTTAGATACATAGAAAAAAGCGATTTAGTTGTCGGCAAATTAGTGTTTGATGAGAATAAAGCATTTGAAAAGATTTACATTAAAGAAACCGATAATAACGAAAAGAAACCATTTAAGAAATTAGACAACGAACAAGCCGAAATAGTTAAACACATATTCACTATCACTCTTGATACATTTGAGCCAGATTATTATTTATCTTTGTTTGATGAAGATTTATCTACTAACGATGTTGAAAAGGGCAAGAAAATTGCTAATAGAATTACCAAGACAAAGATTATTAAGAAAGCAACCAAGATTATCGGCTCACTTGCTATCTCCGCTGTTTGGGGTATGCTAACGATTAGAGAGTTCATTGATAGTAGTGGTGCTAATGCAGATGCTCAAAGAAAAGCAGCGTGGCTAAACCTTATCTCTCGTATCACATCACTTATCACAAGTTTCGCAAGTGGTTATTCTACAAGTGTAATCAATGTGAAATTACAAAGTAGAGCGATACAAAACAAAACCGATATTCTTACTCTTTACAAAAATGAATATGAAAAGAAATTATTTGTTCCTGAAACTTACGAGCAAATGATAGAGAGAGAATTAAA